>Ga0307942_1002191_pt1 | contig 15779 bp, 13 predicted proteins | sample OrgLakmetagen175_FD_201846 | JGI IMG/M metagenome (GOLD analysis project Ga0307942, IMG submission 201846) | Saline water microbial communities from Organic Lake, Antarctica - #175 | ecosystem: Environmental > Aquatic > Non-marine Saline and Alkaline > Saline | place: Antarctica: Organic Lake...
TTGAGGATAGCCCAGCTCGTTTGAGGACCTTTATGAACCAACCTGATATTTTTGGTGTTGCCTCTTTTGTAGCTAAGTGCCTAGCCCTGTTCCCTTGATTTTTCTAGCGTTTTCTTTGGTTTGGTTGCAGGCTTTTTCCCAAGCTTCCGCTCAGATGCCCTCCAGAGGCATATATAGCGATGTAACCTTACCTTACCTTACCTTACGGTGAGGTATTCGACAGTTTGGCCTGTTTCAATGGTCCTCTTGTAACAATCATCCGCTATCAATGGTGCGTTGCTTGAGCCTCCTTCTCACATCGAGAGGAGGAGATGTTAATCACACACTTTTTTGGGGGCTTTATGGAAGTATGGCCTACACTGGCAATCCATGCCTAAGCTGGCACCATGATTCGCATTAGCAGCTATTGTGTAGTTAGTACCAAAGTGGCTCCTTCTCCTTTAGTAATGTGGGGAGTGGGTTTTCATTTCCTGTTATTTTTGCGTCCCTCTCAAAACACGCTACAAAAACAATATAATACATATAGTACAGCAAGGATAAACATTCAACACAGGCATCAAAATTGTTGCAGGTACAGACTCAGAACAAACCCAGGTTTGGATGTGGCGAGGACCTCTTTATTCCTAATTCAGTGGTTCCATGTGTGACCTGCTTTTAATTGCTATGATACGAGTAATCAATATATCTTCAAATGATTCCCCTGCTATGCCTGTTGCTTTTCCAACGGTAGGATGTTCCCCTGCATGCCCTTGGCCAACTGCACTGCGTTCTTGTATCCCTGCGCAACACGATTGGACAATGTGTCATGCTTATTTGCCAGGAGCGCAGCAGTGCAGTAGCAACGCCTTGTTCAACTGAGCGTGAACGTGACAACTTTTCACCATGAGGTGTGATATTGGAATTATTGGCTAATATTGGCCAGCCTTTTTAAAAACGCTCTCAGCCAGTCTCAGCATTAAAAAAAACATCTGTTTCCACAACGCTCAGTTGTTGCAGATGCATAGTCTCGCCAAAAAAGACTAGGTACACAAAGGACGGTCCGTTCCTTTTTTCTCCTCAAACTGTTTTCTCCTCAGACTAATGATCACTGAGCATCAGAATACTTGACTTACCGCATGCTGTAGAACCTTGACCGCAGGGATGGAGCGCTTTGTGGAGGCACATATGAGCACGATTACTGCACTCTTTTCCACACTCTCGAGCACTGGCAGTATCCTAGGGACAATGATTTAAAATGTGGACAAAAGCATTGCAGAGGGATCATCATTGATCATCATTGATTATACAGGATGGATTGCTGTTCATATTGCTGTTGTATGGGAAGATTTAGCACGCACAAAAACAAAGTGCACAAATGAAAACACTGTTAAAATCGGGCCCTACCTTTTTTCAAACTCCTCATCATTTGTATACGACACGTTTATAGTGTTTGCCACGTGCCCAGCTTGGTATTCCTTTGGAGTGCGGACGTCGATCAAACGAGGGCTTAAGGGCGAGCTCCTGCAAAAATGTACTATATCTTTTTAATCTGTAAGGGAAACCCTCGGAAGAGGAAAAGTAACTCGATATCGCAGAGACAAAACTCTGTTCTAAACTCACATAAGAATATGCATAACTCAATTTCCTGACAGAGGCTGTGCAACTCATTTACCCTTTCCCACGGTCACGCAGTATCGCTCTTGTCAGTACCGAGGTAGTATTTGCCCCTTCATCTCCGTACCTTTGTGTAGGAGGCAATGATCCAATTCGCTGAGATAGTAACAAGAGCTGCTCTGAGGAAACCTCACGCACTGGACAAGTAATGAGGAGCAAGCAAACGAAAGAAATGAAGCAGTAGTGTTAGAACAGTCGATCGCACAGCATGACGTGTATGTAGCCACTATGCTTGTGCTTGCTTGCAGGAAAGTCAAGCTGCGCACGCAAACACACACACAAGGGAACCACCATATCAGCAAACTTTCTACCTGCAGCATCATCGTAGTTGTCCTCGCCATCAACAGCCTTCGCTGCATCGCTCATTGCCGACATTTGGTACAACATTGCAGCAAGCCCGGCCTGCTGGAGCAGCGTACGCCTGCTTAAAAAACTGGTGTCATGCTTTACCACCATTGTGGGTTTTGGCGGGTCAGAAGCATTGGCGGGCAAGGCGGGCGTGCAAGCTGGCCTTTTGCTTGCCTGCGTGCATATATGCATGCATGATGAGGTGGACCATTCATTACCCCACACCTGCCATCTGAGGGGGGGACGCTGGTGTGCGTGCTTACCTTGAGGTTGCCCATCCTGAGTCCTGGCGGGACAAACGCAGAGCGGTTTGAACATTGAATTTGCGGTTTCAGCATCACGAGTTGAGTTGATTTTTTTACTTTGTATTATGTTTTACAAAAATATTGGTAATTGTGCACGAATTACCTCATTCTCACGTAATGCAACGAACTTTCTCCGGAACTTTCTCCGGAGGGGAAACCAACAACCAACAACCAACTGGAAGGCTCCGAAGAAATGTGTCTCCGGGAGCGAGGAAAACGGGTGCTTATCGTTCAGGATACTGGTTCAGTTGCGGTTTGCCGTCTCATTATTGCCATGGCAACAAAAGAACCATTTTTTGGCCCCCCGCAGACGTGTAATAAATTCGTGAGATGAAAGTCGGGCTAATCTCTACAGGGGAAAGGAGTACACATCTCCCTGTAGTGTCAATTGCGGCTAGGAATTTTAAACGTGCTACCATTGTCCGGCACTTCGCGAAGCACTTCGCAATGCCAATGGCTCAAACACTGAGGCCTTTGCGCGCTGGAAGGCCGCATGCACAGATCTCAAGATCTCAACACAGAGGGGACAGAGGGGAGGGTAACCGTTCATTGCCCATACTAATAATAATAGCAGCCCCACAGAGGTAGACTAAGCCACCCCTGTGCTCTCTGCTCTCTGTCCTTGCACCCTTTCACAGCAGCCTGCATCACCTCGGCCTGCACCGCGTTGCACTGAAGCTACATTGATGTGCAAGCTCTGGTGTCGGGTCTTCCGGATTTTTTGTCTTTGAGTCTGGTGCGCTGTGACCTCAGGGGAGTGCTTACAGCACTTCTGCCCCAGCTGCCCAGCTGCAACAATTCCACATGCGGCTGGGAGTTGGGGAGCAAGATGATTTGGTGAGTGCTTTGGTGACTGCTGATGACCAAGGAAGGCTTGCACTCGCTAGTGCAAAAACATCAGCCCATGCTTCCATGGCCAACCTTTTGTCTGATGTACGCTTGCGTGTTAAGCTTAGCAGACGTGACCCGAGTGGGCTTGATGTAGAAGAGTGTTTGAAGCCGTTGGGCCAAGTGGCGGGCTTGACATATGTGGAGGTGCATGATATTTATGGAGACACAAATGTGCAGTACACTACGCAACTTACGTATTTGATGATGCTTATGAGCAAGGGGACTGGGACTGTGACGGAATGTGCTGTAGAGTAGATGAGCTGGCCTCTGATGAGCAAGCATCTGAGGAAGCCAAAGAACAAAAGGCAGAGGAGCTGCAGCAGTTGCTCGAAAGAACCAATGAAAGTAGGGGTGTGTGCTCAGATGGCCCGCTGGGGTTGGGCTGTTGGGGTGACTACAGTGGATCTGAAGCTGGTAATGAGGTCTGACAGGCTGCTAGCATCTTTTTGCTTGGCCTACTGTCTTTTGCATGCAAGCACAGCATCTGCTATCATGCATAGTGCTTCCAGATCAAGAGGACCTAAATACTATTTCAGAATTGCCGCGCAGATGTTTTTAGTAAATGTGCGCGCAATTGTATCCATTTAATTACTCAGTCTGAATTAAGCACATTGAGATCAAAAGGCACTGCAAAGGAAGATTGATATGGTGCCAACTTGCTGTTTGATGGGTTCGGTCTGCCTCTCAACACCTTTCCACGCTGTTTGCAATCTGTGCCTGAGATTATCAGTGAACTCTCAAATATAAATGGCCAGTCTATGCGTCTGTCTGCGGAGCCTGTTTATCTGCCTGTCTGTGCGTCTGTTTATCTGCCTGTTTGTGTGTTTGTGTGTTACTGAGAGTGTGCGCCTGTGTGTGTTCCTATGTGAGTGTGTCAAATTTTCAGCGTCGCTAGCGCTCCCTCACTTGTCTTATATAGGTTGTAAACCTTGTTCACAATCACTGGCGCAGGTAATGTTAACGCTACCACTTGCTGGAATAGGATATTCCGTGTTTTGGATAAGGATGTTCTGTTTTGTGAGCAGCCAGCATCCCAGGTTGAAAGCCTTGGTATTCCAAACCTGTTTTACTTTGTCGTCGCGCCTGGTTCATGTGATCTTTGTTCATACTAATGGCATGGATACGGTTTTGTTTTTCAACATAACTCAGAAGTTTACAAATTTATTAGTGCAGCTGTCGAACTTTTTGATTGATTTATTTGTTGGGACCTATAGGTTGAGCAGCCATGCCAGGCTGGAGGCCTTTGTAATCCAAACTAAACTAAACAATCATAGTTACATTGTAGGATGGCAACGAGTGTGGAAAAAAAGACAGAAAAATCGCCTTCCATGGATAAATTAATTCCATAAAATATACTGACAGCTCCAACCTGAGTTATACCATCCGTCCAGACCAAATAAATGAATTTGTAGGATCAACAACACCTGCTCAACTACAACAAGTATAATCTGACGGGCTGGGAATAAATAAGCCACCTTTTAAACGGCCCTACCTATCCAGTTGCTTACAACCTAGTTTCCTACTCAGCTATCTGCTCGGCTGCTCCTGCAGTATATGTACCTGACTATGTACAGGAGAGGGCTGGCAATAAGCATACACGTATTTACTTAAAAAATGGGCAGTGAGGCATGTGAGGCAACCATCACGCAGCATCACGGCAAGATTCTTGACTACCACCACGGAGACTAGCCTGTTGTTCTGGAACTACGGTCTAAGGGAGCAGGCAGATCTTGAAGGCCAGGATTGGGACTACCATTCGATCAGTTGTCACCGCATTCCTAACCGCTCAACAGCACAGACGTCTCCCCAGCATTCTCAGCGGGGGAGCACGACACAACTCCTGAACAACTACCGAACTCGGCATACAAGTATTGTGGCAAAGATCTGCTGTTCATTATACACCCATTTCAGGGTTCCCTACAGCTACTAGCTAAAACGTTCATCGGCTGCAAGCTAATACATGACTCCGCACATGCTTTTGAAGCGGCAAGCTATCATTGTTTGGACTAAGACATGCGACGGGTCAGACAAAACCTTGATTATAATAAACCACAAGCAAAGTAGCCTACATACGTGAGATCTCAACAAATAAAAACACCGCCACAACTATCCAACAATCTCTAGATCTGCTTAATACAACCTTCAATTCGTCCTATCCTTGCTCGCAGTTTATAGCTAGTTGCATGAATTGAGGGTAGACAGCCAAATTGCAGTGTGCACGAACGCATTGCACCCCAAATAAACAAGCTTTCACCCCAATAATCACAAACGCGCGTGTTCGACACACTTCCACCCTGCACAAAAATCAAACGAGCAAGACCATGCGCACGCCTACAGTTCAGCAGATCAATACGGAGCTGGTAGCTACGCGATCTCTACCTCAAGAGTTCCCTATCTGTGCCCCGGTGAGCTTAAAACTGCAATTAGTGTGACAGCGTACTGGGTTCTGACGTCTTGCGCTAAGTAGTCAAAAGCATGAAATACGCTCACCTTGCCGTGCGTTCAAAAATGTAAGGCTTGTGTTCTTGGAGAGCCAAAGGCTACTGACACGCACTCAAGAGGAGGGGGAGGAAGAGTAACCTGATTAAGTCAGGTGCACCAAAGGTGCATGCAAGCGCAGACATACGTGCGGGTGAGTGCGTGCTACACGTACAGGTCTGGAGTCATTTGGCTCCCTTTATAGCTGTTGCCCCCTCCCTGGCCCTCCATTAAGCAGTCATAGTCTGATTGCTGCGACTCGTGCATGGTTGACGAATCTAAGGTGCCCCTGTGTGTGTGTGTGTGTGTGCGTGCGCATACGTGTGTGTATGCTTGTTGCCTGTCCTACCTGCATGATGGGGGGAAAGCGCACATGTGGAATAATCAAGAAGGCTTAACAGAACTCTGTCTACTACGGCACTGCACATGATTGATAAAATTCCCCCTCAAATTTGTGTGTTAATTCCACATATTTAAGGTTCTGGCCAATCCTAGCAATCAGCGTCACGAACAACGGACATGTGCAGCATTAAGGAATGCATGGTGTGGCACCTCCAGCTCGGTTGCCACTCACCCACTCCCGTCCCTACTCAGCTGGTACGCCTGCTGTAGCTGTTGCTGCTGCAAGAGTGTCCCTCCATACTTTTGCTGCTGCTGCTGGTAGGCTTTGCTTGCAACGTTGCCCATGCCCGCCGCCATGCCGTGCTGCCGTATGTAGTTGGCGGCAGACAGGGCTTGATGCTGCAGCTCCTCCGCCTGGTGGTGGGCTGCAAAGGACAGCTGCTTGGCATCTGAAGCCTGCATAATTTGGCTGCTGAGGTCTACCTGCTGCTGGTGGCTGTGGCCCTGCAGGGGGGCGTGTGCAGGAAGGTACCCTCCTCCGTGCATTAGACCCTGGGGGTGCGGGTGCACCTGCTGCTGCTGCTGTTGCATTGGTGTCGTCAATTGGGGGGTGCTGCTGTGGGGCATGCCAGGTAGTCCCGCGGCAGCCAGCCAATGCGGGTTGGGGCTCATCGCATGGTGGTGCTGCTGCTGCTGTTGTTGCTGCTGGAGAAGGAGAGCCTGCTGCAGTGCAGCTTGCTGGCAGCAGCCGCCTGCGCGGCTGCTGCGGCCCTGCTGGCTTGCTGGGCCTCTTCTGTTGCAGCGTGCAGGGTCTCAGCCTGCAGGGTCCCAGGACAAAATTTTGTCGTGAGTTCCAGGTGCATGCATTGGAACGTCTTTGCGTGCGCGCATATGAGCTTGCGAGTACGTGTGCATTTCCTGTACGATTTTCTGTCACTCTCGCCTTTTGTAACTCTTGACCAGGTGATGCAGAGTACCTGTTGCCACGACCCCCCGTACTCTCACCCACACCCTAACATCCGCCCTCCCCTTTATCTCACACACACACACACACACCATGAGGAACTGATGCCTGAGGCTGGAGTCACTGCCAGGTGCCGAGACAGGGGCATACACGCCCTGCTGCAGTGACGCACGCACGACGTTGGCTTGGTAGAATGCACACACCGCGGGGTGATAGTGCAGGATCTGCAGGTAGGGAAAGGGTAGGGATAGGTTCTGGCCAGGACTGCGTAGATATTGCTCTACTGGCTGCCCGGCAAGAAAGCCACACAAATGAGGATCAGAAGAGGCTCATTTTATAGAATTCATCCATGCACAGTGGCGTGCTCTTCTTCAAGCAGACATGAATAAGAGAAGGTTGGTAGATTCACTTGTTTAAGCGCGAGCAGGCTCTGATACAGGGTAGTTGGTAGATCCACTTGTTTCAGCGCAAGCAGGCTCTGACGCAGGGCAGGCCTGCTTCTCCTTGTTCTAGCCCTACCCCTTGCTCCTCCCTTCTGCCCTTTTCAAGGTATTTTTGAACCAAACCTTTCTTGCACAGCTCAACAGTGTTTTAGCTGCAAAAAAACAGAGGCACGGCCTGGTCATTTAGCAGGCTACTGCGTGGTCTAGCTTAAGACCCCCAAGCTCTACGTCAGGTCCAGAATTTGACAACAACCTTAAAAAGACAGCCGTCCTTTCAGTGCTGGTTTGAACAATCAGATAGTGCATGCACAGAGGGAATGGGTCAAGATATCCCTCACCTCTTGGTATATTAGGTTCCTCACAGTCGCTTCTTCTAGTTTGTGGAGCTCAAAATCGAAGTGGTCTTGGGAGATGGGCGTAGCTTCCTATGATGGAGCAACAGAAGAGGTACGGAAGGTTAGAGCTTGGCTTTTACAAAGGGGGAAATTTTGGGTCAACACAACAAGAACAAAGCTAAATTTAACCGGCATTCCCGTAAAATCGTCAAAATGCAGTCTTAGGCACCGTATTGTGACCTGTATACTCGGTTCTAGCCAACCCCAATCACAGAGTTGTTCAGTTCGATTTTTTGAGAGCAAGGGTGCGATAAAGTTCGTGAACGTTCTAGAACCCTCCAACTGTTCAAGCAGTTTTGATGTGCAATTTCGAAAATGGAGGATTTTGCTGGTTTCTGAGGTCATACTCGTCCAAAACATGCTTGAATCGTCCTAAATACATAAAATATATTATATTAAACCCATACACAGAAAATCAGAACGTTAGACGGCCATCTAAGGCATTTTCCTGCATTTTTGACTACAATTTTGGACCCAAAAATTCGAAAAAAGGGCTTAAAGTTTGACGAGCTTTTAATAGCTCTCGAACGGCATTGTTAGGCTTTGTCAAAGTACGTGGAAGTTCGCGAACCCAAACTTTTGACCGAACCCCGAACTGAACAACCCTGCCCAATCATATACTTGTGTCAGGGAAGCTTTTACACCAAAGCAACGGCTGGCAGGCCTCAAGGGTAAAGCAGCTCACCGAGTGACATACAAAAGAGCCTCAAGCTGAGGGTAACCAGATCAAGCACACATCCCATGAATGAACCACAAGCAACAAGGAAAGAGAGGCATGCATCGACACCAACACACAGCTACGCATGCACGCACATGAAGACACGCACACACACGCACACCTGGGTGGTGCCAGGCAGGCCTGTGAAGTAGGGATCACACAGAGCCTCAGCTGCTGTGGGCCGGTCCACTGGGTCAAACGAAATGAGTCGCTGCAGCAGCGCGAGGGCACCTTTGTCGGCATTTGGAAATTTCTGCTCCAACGGTACGGGGGGCTTGTTGGGCATGGCAGCGAGGAACGTCCGTGCCTGAGTGTGTTTGTGTATGTGCATTCAAATGTGCATGTGGGCCAGTGGAAAAAGAAAAACCTGGGAGCGTGCAACTGCCTGAGGGGCCTTGAATCATCAATTGAAGAAATAAGAACTTTGTATCTTAACATCGTGCATATAGTACAGCAACAAAGGCCTGGCAATCACAAGCACGCACAAATGTCGAAGGCCCTAGACTTTCTTCTAGCTCGTATTATATAAGAGGGAAGCCTGGTATAAACATATTGCCTGGATTTGAGCCAGCACAGGTTGCAAGCAACCTGGAAACAAACACCTTCTGGTTGCTGATGCGTTCTATCACAGCAGGCGGGGGCTTGCCCAGGAGGTTGGTTATGATCTGCAAGTAGGGTCGGCCAACATCACACAATATAAGTATGTACAGTGTGTACTTGCGTATAAATACAGATCTGGACAACCTGTCTGCAAGGGGGGGGCGGGGCCAAAGGGAGCAAAGCAGGCCAAGAGCATTTGGGCTCTGTAGGTCAAAGGCAAGAGCACTGCTATGGCACAATCTACCAGCATGTACTACTCAGGGCTGACCATCTTGCAACAAGAAAATGCCTCCAATTGCACAATATTGTGTGGACGGTCTCCTCATGGACCGCCCTGGGTTTTTGTGTGGAGTGCTACCTGAACTAGGGTACCACTCCACTAGACTACTGCAGGCAGACTAGGTAGTGCATTGGAAAGGAAAGTTTTATCGAGCCTACCTCTGGAATTTCAGTCTATGCCGACAGGCAGGTAGTGGAGTGCTACCTGACCTAGCAGTCCAGTAGGAGGCTTTTTAGGTTGCAGGGCCAGCACGACCAGGTTGCAAAAAGCGCATGCAGATGAAACGCAAGACTGTGCCCCCACCTGCAGCTGGCTCACAGCATCCCGGCCAGGGAACAGGGGACGCCCCAGCAGCACCTCTGCAAAGATACAGCCAATACTCCAAATGTCCACTGCCTGCGTGTAGCGCCCGTAGAAGCAGCCACACAGCTCCGGGGCACGGTACCAACGTGTTGCAACGTAGTCAGTCCAGAAAATGGGAGACGTAGCAGGGTCTGTGATGAATGGTCGCGCTAGTCCAAAGTCTGCATGGAGCAAATGTGTGTTATGTGTATTGTGTGAGTGGGTAGTTGATGCGTGTTCTTCAAGTGTTCAAGAAAGGGGATGGGAGGAGGTCTGACATGACAGACACGACATGGGTCTAATGTGTGGGTGTGCGTGGGTGTGCACGCGCGTGAATGCGTGTGCGCCTGATCTATGAAACAGGGAAGGGAAGGCCTAGCAAATAAGTGAAGATAAGCTGGAGACGGCGCGCAACCCTGAAGCTACACCCTCCTTCTCACCACAAATTTTCAGCTTGCAATTCGAGTTGGCTAAAATGTTCTTGGGCTTGAGGTCTCTATGCAGTACTCCTGAGGAGTGGATGAAGTCTAGTCCACGTAGAAGCTGGTACAGGAAAACCTGTGAATAATACAGGTTAAAAGGCAGCAATACTGGGTGTTAGACAGCTGGATGGAGCAGGCAGGTGCAAAAGAGCGGGTGTGCTTCAGTCCAAGAGGCAGGAATACACAAGGACCTTTACCTTATGATGGTCGTGCGTGAGATCGTCGTTAGCTTCAATCACGGTGTGCAGATCCGACTCCATCAGTTCAAACACTACATAGATATCCTTGAAGGTCCTTGGATCAGGGGGCAATAGGACGTGCTTAATTTCTACCACATCTGCAAACAGCAAAAGAGAAAGGTGTTAATTCTTTAACGCAATGATTTTTAAATTAAGGACGACAGCTGACAGGTGGGCAAAAAAACAGATTAGCAAAGAGACTTTCACCTTTATGAATCAATAGCAGCGTGTTCTATTCTCTTCTGTACTGCGTGGTTATTTGAATTCCCAAAAGTCACATGGGTTGCCTGTTACGCGATGCAAGCTCGAAATTCTGGCTGCACAGCGAAACTCTTACCACTCTAAAGGCGTACCTGGGTGTTTCAGAAGGCGCAGCAGCTTGATCTCGCGCAGGATCCGGGTGGCATCGGCTACGTTGTCGAACACGCCTTGTATCTTCTTGATGGCCACGCGCGCGCCTGTCGTTGTGTCTATTGCCGCGAACACCACTCCGTAGCTGCCCTTGCCGATGACCTCCTGCACTTGGTAGCGCTTGCTCTCGCACCAGCCCAGGCAAAACCCGGGAAGTACGGGTTCGAAGGAGCTTACTGGCCCTTGGTCTGCTTGTTGCTGCTGCTGCTGCTGCTGCTGCTGCTGCTGGCCCTGGACGCCGTCGCGGGCAAGCTGCACGTCTTCCTGATGATATGGTGACTCGCTCATTTCCGTGCCTGCAAGCTAAGAGAGTGAGGAAAGGAGGAGGCTTGTTTGGTGAGCAAGTCCCCAAAATGGCCTGCATTCCAACTTGTGTGCTTTTCATGGCCGTGCCCGGCCCATTGCAGTGGAAGGACGTTGAAGGAAAGGCAATGGGGTGAAGGGGGGAGGGATTTACACATCGAGTGGGGCGGCAGGCCGGAATTTTGCACTTTGGAAAACTGAAGCGAAGGGCCTTCAGCTGTTGCAAGGCCCAGAGGGACGTCCAAACCAGGGCAATAAAGACAGCAATACGAGAGTGTAGCAGCAGGCAGGAGGCGGGACGACGAAGGCGGGAGAATGGAAGGAGGGGGGGGGAAGCGAAGGGAGCAAGGAGTGTGCCAGTAATATGGTGGATGCAAGCACACACGATTTGATGATATCCATGATTGCAGGAGTGTGCAAAGCAGCATGTTGCAACAGGAAGCATCAGTCAGGGCTGGAGGCGGGCAGGCACGACAGAGAAGCGAGCTTCAAAAAGGAAGCGGGCGAGGCCCTTCGCTCCCTGCCATTTCTCCTGCTGCCCCTGGCCGTGCAGACCACACTGGGCGACCAACAGCACGACTACAACGCACCTGTTCAATGCCGTGGAGGGCGGGAAGCGGGAGGAGGAAGGGACCTCTCTCTCAGGTGCAAGCGGGCAGGCTTGATTCTTGCTCTCTTAATGGACTTGCGCTCGTGTCAGTCAACACAACTTGCCTTCTAGTTACAAGCTGATGGCCCTGCCAATGGTTGTCATGCTTCGCTGCTTCCGGCCCATCAACTTGTCACAACAAACAATCTACCCCTTCTAGACGAGCATCGTAAATTCTACCTACACTACAAATACATAAATTTATTGGAGAAGGAGTCGGTGCCGAAAAAGTCTAAAAAGTACTTGTTCAACCAACCAAACCGAAACTGAAAATTGTACCGTGACAGGTAGAGCCCTTCACTTCCACACTCAAATCCACACGTGCAGTGCTTTGACAGAGGTTCGTAAGCTAGGGCAGATGCTAGGAAATGAATGGCTACTGCGAAGAAATAAGCAACCCTAGCATGGCAAGGTGGCAGGGGAGAGTCTACAGGAGAGCCCCTGCACTCCACTAGGGAGTATAAATATCAGTCTTACTCCTCCGTGTTAGAGCGTATTAATTTGAATTGTTCCCACCAGGGAAGACCAGGATCTTCCTTCCTCAATGTGCATTCTGCAACGTTGCACATTCTGTGCAATGCTAAACTTATCCACATGACGTGTCCTTTCCAATACCAACTCTCATCAGGAGCCGGTTTCAGGCCAAGCCTGAATCGTCCTGACTTTCTTTGATATGTTCTACATATGCTCTTATGCTTGTCCATGGTGAAGGAGTTTCACGGAGCTCGGTACCTAAATGGCTCCTCTTCCATAAATTTATGTGCAGTGTTTTTCCACTGCCTGCGTCGTATTTTCCAGGTCAGCAGCCAAACTCTGCTGTACAAATTGGCTCATCAGCTCACATTTTGTGGGTCCCTTTGTCTTGTAAATTAGCCTGCACATATTCACGAAGTAGATACGAGACGTCGAGTCAAGCAGTATTTGAGGACCAACGGGGCACAGACTGCATGGATGATCATGCAAACCCTTGGACTATCACACATGCCCCGCTCATAGAGCTTTCTTATCCACCCCGCGCTGAGCTTCTTCCTCTTCACTGCAAGGATTTATGGTGTAAGCCGCGTAAGTTAGAGTTATTTGCCCCTTATTTTTGTATGACAAATTATGTAACGACTGGGTGGCAAAAATGAGAAAGGGAGTTGTTTATATTCTGCAATATTGGATGGATGCAGAGCTACACCATATTTCATGCGGCCACATTCCATGTGAAAATATGAACGTAAGGCAGGCTGAAATAAGGCTGTGAAATGGAGATCAGGTAGTCAAATGGCAAAGGAGGAGGCCTACACACCACTACTAGGAGTGGTTCTTTATACTAGCAAGGGGTGCGTTTATGTATCGTCAAAAGCTTACGATTTCTGTTGTGGATGTGACGCGTCTGAGCTATTTTGCGTCTAAGGCAAAACATAAAAATAAAAGAACGCAGATAGTGTAAACACCATCGGCATGAAATAGATAAAGATGTTGCTTAGTGTCCTACAAAAAACGGCTGGTCAAATTACCCCCTATGTAAACATTGTCACCATTGCATTTTCAGACTTCTCAGTCTCTTCTTGCTTTACCTTGTATCATTAATCCCCTTTTCAGCTGTCAACTTATTGGCTTGTACTTCGTATCATTGGATTGTACTTTACTTATGCATGTTACATTCGCCCCACCCTCAAGTGCTTGCGTCCTCGTAAGCATATCACAACCCCTTAAACCTGTACGGTTTTTACATGATAGTGGCTTTCGATTTAAGACCACTCGGAGGTTATGCGGCGAAGTGTAAAGCGTGCGCAAAAACACCGTTTTTGTGGGCCGGAGGACTCGAACCAAGAACCTCGGCTTCGATGCCAAATGTAGCGCAGTGGCCCAAAATGGTTAACCGGATGAATTAGCGATAAGTAGATTGTACTTTTCTTATGCATGTTACAATTGGGAAAGGGTGTTGTTTTGTGTTGTGCACCACCCAATGGATGCAGAGACACACAACATCTCACCTGGAGAACAGGAGAGGAAAGGCTTTCAGTGGGGATCAGGTGGTTGGCAGGCAGAAGCCTGCACACCACCAGGAGTATTGCTCTGATATTTTGGGGGGTTGTGTTCATTGTCTCGTCTCGTATGTATGACTTTTGTTGCGGATTTAATTGCATGTAGGCTTGTTTGTTTCATGAGTGCTGTGGCATGCAAGTAACTCTGAGGCTTGGAGTGTGGTTTTTTGAGTGGCTGCTGTAAATGGTGCCTGTTGCTCCTAGCAGGCAGGATGGTGTGAAGGGTTTTGCGGTATCTGAGTAAGCGAGGCATTAGCAGCTTATGTTTTTCTCGTGCCTTTTCTGCTTGTTGAGTAGGGGAAGTGCCAACACAGTGCTTAATTTCGATCAAGTGTATATCACGTTTGGTTGTGTCTCTCTTGGTTTCACAGCCAGGGGGTATGGATTGGCAGCGCCTTCTATAAGGTTATTATGGGTAGCTCTTCTTGCATTAATGGCAGAACTAATTTGGTACGTGTGTGTTGGGTTTCGTTTGGGGCGTGAATGTTGGGTCGGAGCAACTATGATTGCATCTGGCTTACGATATTCCCGCCGCTGTTGTGCCTTGAGATTGGAAGGTAAAAGCCAGGCTGGAATTACCCCTATTTGTGTCTCCTTAGAAGGACGTGTAATGCTTTGTTGTACCATTGTTGCACATCTGCCTACGTTTCATTGTGCCTGTTGATAATCATTTTATTTATAATTGGATGAATGCAGCCTGACAGCATGTGGTAGGTGCCGTCTAGCGTATGGCAGATGAGGCAGATTGGTGGGCCCGGTAAAAAAAACTATAACGGCACAGCGGCGCTGGGTGAGGTGCTGCAACATGAAGTATTTTACTCACGAGATGGATTTCTAGTTTGCTGCGTATGCATTTGACGTGCTTACAGAAACCCAGTCCTGAGTAGCTGAAGGCCTATCCCCATTGCAATCCTATCCCCATTTCAATTCTATCCCCATTTCAATCCTATCCCCATTTCAATCCTTTCTTCCAACCTCAACCATTCCAGCAGCAGCAGCAGCAGCAGCAGCAGCAGCCATCATCCCCAGTCACACCACTCATCAAAGAGCATATCAAATTTTGCAGTTTCGCACTGGCACCTATCACTCCACTCCATACAAAACTTGAAAAAGAAAAGGCTCAGCTGGTAGTGATGACACAGCCAGCATAATTATGAGAGGGGGTTACTGAGGTGCCCGCACCAGGCAACCCCCCACCGCGCAAACAATGAATGGAAATTAATGTGGATCAAAGGGGTTGTGTGCTGTAGCAACCGGACCCAATCCTTGACTGTAGTTGCTTGCATGTGTTCTATTGCAATGCATACCTTGGTTTTAATACTACCTTAGCAATGCCTGATGGTTTGTTCATGCAGTTTGTGTGTCAGGTTTTCTATCTTATGGTAATCCAGATCAAAGTGTGCCAGAGTCCTCTCTGTATAGTTTTTGTAATTAGTCCCCATAGCTCCAACGAGGATCACGTGAAGCTTGACTTCCCTATATCCTTGCCTGTTTAGTTTGGCCATAAGCATGCTGTGCTGTGCTTTTGCTTTCTCCATACTCCATACAACATAGTTTCCGTGACATTCAAACCGGTGACTATAGCACAGGCGATTTGATTCAGATGTCATGCATAGTAGCAAGAGATGCGCTTTGGATTTTGGATATTTGCATCGGCGTGCACTGTCCCTATGAAGGGGCGCTTTAGAGGCGCTTTCCTTGGAAAGCGCCAAAAGACATCGATTTGCACGTGCAACAGATGGCATAATAGCAAGGGATGCTTTGCATTTCGGAAATTTGCATCGGCATACAACAGATTTCATGGAAGATACTAATGTGTGTTAGAAAAAGTCACCCCACCCCCTTCCCCCGGCACGTACACACGCACGCGCATACCTGGCAGTGCGTTTCCCCCCCCCCCCTC
>Ga0307942_1002198_pt1 | contig 15761 bp, 14 predicted proteins | sample OrgLakmetagen175_FD_201846 | JGI IMG/M metagenome (GOLD analysis project Ga0307942, IMG submission 201846) | Saline water microbial communities from Organic Lake, Antarctica - #175 | ecosystem: Environmental > Aquatic > Non-marine Saline and Alkaline > Saline | place: Antarctica: Organic Lake...
GCAAGGAGTACAAAAAGGATGACATCTCCACAGACTACGCTGAGAAATGGCTGAAGGCGGTTGCAGAGAAGAAGCAGCCGGAGAAGACCTCTGGGTACACCATTTTCGCTCCCACGGACCAGGTAAACCTTGGCTCATCATAGATCTGTATTTAAGTGATCGTTGGGGCTTTCTAAAGGAAGCCTTGATGCACCGGCTTTGACCAAATGCACAGAACGAGCATATTTGTCTAGCAATCCTAAGCCGATCTACTGATTGTAACCTACTTTTATGCCTTTTCACTTTCACCCAGGCCTTTGAGAAGCTGTCCAAGATCCTCAAGCTTGAATCGGTTGAGGGTCTGGTCAATGGCGATGATGAGGTCGAGAAGGCGGCCGCCAAAGTGCTGGGCTATCACGGTGTGTGTTCTTCCTGCTACTTCAATTGCTTTCGCGGACCTGGGTATGAAAGCGGTGCCAGCAGACACTTGCTTAGACAAACTGTCTTTCTTGCTCGGATAGCACGCATATGTTGTTAAGTATGAACACGGTCCTTTGCACATTGAAAGGAAAAATTGCTCACACCACTGTTTTGTGCGCACCTTGTTTGAGGGAGTTGCCCCTCACTTGAGAATGAGTTGCATATTCCTTGTTGCTCTGGTTATGCTCCCTACATGTAGTTGTGGAGAAAAAGCTGTACGCCGAGGATGCCTTGGCTTTGCCAAAAGAGGGTGCGAATGTGACCACCAGCATTGGCGAGGACCTCAAAATCTACGCCAAGTACGGTAGTTTGTAATAAACAGTGTCTGCCTCTGGCTTGCTGGCTGACAATTCTTACTGATCATGCCTCTCCGTCACATTTGCGCATGCATTAACTTACTCTCTCCCTTCCAATATTGTCTTTACAGCTCTTTTCCAAGTAATTTGCTCTCCACCTACCTTCCCCACTTACCGTGTTATGGTTACAATGTTCTAGCTTAGAAATTCCAGCCTGCCCCTTGTGTCCTCGTTCACGCTTCACACATGCCTTTGATTGCGACCCTGACGTAGTTAGCAATCATTCTGCGAACCCAACCATACTGGTCATCTGGGATGCTAATTGTTGTGTAATCAGCCTTGTGTGTATCATTCCCTTTTTCATAAAGTTAGCATCTTAGGTTGCTTACCGCTTTGATTGCCTACAGAGATGGCAAGGTCATTCTTGCTGGCCAAGGCAAGAAATCGTATGCCAAGGTCTTGAAGGCTGACATTGAGTTTGAAGGCAATGTGGTTCACATCATCTCCAGCGTGCTCCTGCCAGACGGCTTTGATGCCTACGAGGTGAATTCATTTTTGCCTGAGACATCACTAATATCGTGTTTTAACGACGTTGGCATAGTCTTAAACGCTTGTAAGCGTTGATGCATTTTAAGTGTGCGTTGGTCTGTGCAAGCCTGTGTGCTCTTGTGCAAAGCTGTGTGCTTTTGACATTCCGTGGCTTAAGTTAGGACTGTCGGATATTTAAGCATCCTAATATAAAAGCCAGGTATTGGTATTGAAGTGCCATCATTATAACGACCCTTGATTGCCTGAACATTGCACGCACCTTCATAAAAAAAGTCACAGACTGTGTTGTGCCCAGGGCATGGTTATTACGCCTTTACAAGTGCCTGCCCTGAGGCACCAATTAGAGTCTAATAGAAGGGCTCCGCTTGGATCGCTGCATTTGGTTAAGCCCTTTATGTAGAAGTAGGGCTTGTCAAAAGCAACACTCAGCCATTTCAGGCCAACCAAGTTACATTTCTTTTGCACGCTTGGCAGGCCTACTACGAGTCCTTGAAATCCACCAAGATCGCCCAGAAGTTTTGGAACGCCACCAGCGCTGGTGATGAGGTTTCTGGAGCGACCGTCTTTGCCCCTATTGATAAGGTTAGTAGTGCCTTATGTGTCGTTACTTGGAATCGTTAAGTCAGTAAAATTGAAGTCTGAAATCTACGCAGGCAGTGAAGGAACACCCCCCACATTGATAAAGTAAAAGGTGCCACTTTTGGTTAGCAGCAAAGTTAGCAGAGTGCACATGGAGCTAGCTTTTTACATCTGTAGGAGTCAAGACCCAGTTCGTATCAGTAGATCCCGCAGAAAGTGCATCAGCACAAGGTCGTGTCTTCAGAATGCAACATGTATGATGGTACAAACATAAGATGTGTGTGTGGGGGGGTGTCCTGTTTATTTACCTTTCCTTTTCACTATCCACTGCACGACAACTACAGGCCTTCAAGAAGCTGGCTGAGGTGCTGAAGCTGGGATCTGTGTCGGAGCTGCTGAAGAACGAGAAGCTTGCCAAGATCGGCGCCAAGGTGCTCAAGTACCATGGTGAGACTTTCGTGGTGATTACTTGTTGATGTGTACAGCAATCAGAGAGGTTGGCCTTAATGCAGGACAAAACCCTCTTTCCATGTGCAAGGATAGATCAGTTGCAGATTAGTTAATTTCACTTCCGTTTGCTGATGACAAACTTGGGTATCTGATGGTAACTAGGGTCCTAACCAATAACCCTTTCAAACCTTAGCCCATGCCTGCAATAATCTTGCTGCGCTTGTCCGACAGTAATAAGTGGCAAGCAAAAAAACAGTCGCTGTTTAATTCTCGACATGGGTTTCCTTGCTTGAAGCCTGCTCGACTTGTTGGCCTGCAAAATTGCACGCTTTATAACATGCAGTTCCCTGAATAACATGCAGTGATTCCTGACAACAAGATCTATGCTGGAGATATCCCAGAGGGGGAGACCGAGCTGACCACTGCCGCCAACAAGACTCTCACTGTCGTGAAGAAGTGAGTATGTGCTGCTTGAGAGTTTTCCAGGACAGTGTACGATTTTACAGCAAACTGAGATATTGCTGCGTAAAAACTCTGGTATAAGACGTATCACTTCAGTCACCGCAGCGTCTCCTAACTTCGACTGCTGTACAACGTTAATACTTTTTTCATGAACACCCTTTTGAATCTGTGCATGTTCCTTGCTGTTGCAATCCATCTCACCCCTGAAACTCAGGACAGTTTACGATTTTACAGCAAATTGAGATATTGCTGCGTAAATACCCTGGTATAAAACGTATCACTTCAGTCGCCACAGCGTCTCCTCGACTGCTGTACAACCTTAATAATTTTTTCATGAACACCCTTTTGAACCTGTGCATGTTCCTTGCAGTTGCAATCCATCTTCACCCCTGAAACTCTGACATTTGCATAGTCATCCTTGCCATTGCAATCCATCTTCACCCCTGAAACTCTGACATTGCATCGTCATCCTTGCCATTACAATCCATCTTCACCCCTGAAACTCTGACATTGCATAGCCATCATGTCATAATCAACACCTCGTTCCCTTCCTCTTTCTCTCCTCCTTGCAGGGATGGTAAGGTGGTTATCAAGTCTGACGATGGCAAATGTAAAGCATATGTTATGGAGACAGACATTGACTTTGCTGGCAATGTGGTGCATGTCGTGAGTGACCTGGTCGTTCCTAGGGAGTGGAAGGAGAAGTGGGCTGAGAAGAAGGAGGCAAAGGAGGAGGAGAAGGAGGTAGAGGAGGAGGAGAAGGAGGCAGAGGAGGAGGAGAAGGAGGTTGAGGAGGAGAAGGAGGAGGTGAAGGAGGCGAAGGAGGAGGAGGAGGAGTCTGATTAAATATGAGGGTCATTAAGGAATTAATTACTTGTGTAAGAAAAGGTTTTCGATACTGAATTGGAGTTGTGGAGGCTGAACTAAAGTGCTTTGACTTGGAGATGTGATAGATGGTGGTGAAAACATGTTAATTGTGGCAGCTTAAATTTGCTCAAATTTTTTATTGTTGCAATTTTAATATAGTGAGTCCTTCTTTAGCTAAAGGTCTAGGTGATAATAAAATGCAGCCAGCACATTTTCACAACAAAGGCAGAAAAGAATATCCTTCATCTATGACGCAAAACTAATACATTTACCAATACAGTTTGTGTAGGGATTGTTCTTCGGAGTGACAGGGGGCAATTGAGGAATATTAGAAGTGTCTAAGCTGCACCGCCAGTCATCAGCAGATCCACCTTCCCCAGACAATACCGATGTTCTTCGGAGTGATAGGGGTAATTGAGGAATATTAGAAGTGTCTAAGCTGCACCGCCAGTCATCAGCAGATCCACCTTCCCCAGACAATACCGGCCCAAAGATGATACGCAAGTTGTTAAAGTAAAGGGAAGAAAGAAAGGCAGGCTGAAAGCAATAACGGAAAAGGGGGGACAATAAAGGTGATGACGTGACATCCATCCACCTCTTCCAGAGATCAAGCACTGAGGACACTAGACCCCGTCAGAACCAGATGCACACCGCCAAAAACAGCACAAAGATATCTGCCATCCTCCAAGGAGTCACAGGGATTCTTTGTGTATGTCCGCACTGCCTACAATACTGATGCCTTCTATAGGGTCCTGACTTTCAAAGAGCTAACCAACCTCCTTCCAAGCTCCATTCACGTTCTGTCGCGTGTGCTGCCTGGCTTGTCCATAACAGGCGCGCACTTTCCAGTACTAATAACAACTGCCATCAGGATTCAGGTTCAGGTGCCAGCCTGCGACCCTCCTGATCCCCGTTGCTCTTGTTATCTTTTGTTGGAGGAGTGCCCGGGATGAGTGGCTCCTTTTCCTTGATAAATGTGGAAAGTGGCTGATTTTCCACTCCAATATTATTCTTTGTTTTTTCCCCTACCCACGCCTTGAGCCATGCTTTCAGGGCATGGTGGCACGAATATGGCAGAACATTTGGTATTCCTTTCATGTACATGCGTCAATTTTGACAGCAAACTTCAATTTTTTTATTAATTAACCACAGGCGGCATCTCTCACAGCGTATCGCAGGGTATAATCTTTCTGTTCTGACTCTGGTTTGTTATATTTATGTGTTCGGAAATAATCTGTAAAGTTTAACAAGAATATCCAATCATCGGCATCAGCACGCGCCATTGGTACCAAAATAAGCCTTTTTTAATTCTTCTACAATTACCGTTGGCTCATTTACGACCGGTGAGTCAAAACCTGAAATCAGCTGCATTTCTCCGGACCAGTGATCGAGCGCTGCCGCCGCACACGCACAAGCACTGATTGTTCTTTCTGCAGGCCCACATTGGCAATACCGAGCATGTCTAAATCGGAGGCTGCAGCAGCCGCCTACGCAATGTGGAGTCAGGAAGGTGGAAAGCGGGAACATACAGTCATGCCCTCCAGCTTCATGCCTCCTGACGAGATGGCAGCAGGTAGCTAGATAGGTGCAGGGTTTGAGGAGGATGATTTTGCCGCTGACATACAGCGTGTACCATGCATTAGCAGTCAAAGCTACACAAACAACGGAACTCTAGCTAACTCTACTACAGCTCAGTTTGTAAATGGCTTCAATGAACTTGCACCAAATTCCTTTAGCCTGCATCTTCTGATAGAAGCTGGACCAGTGCTCCCTATTCATTCATGTGCCCAATCCCACATCATACACGCACAGGCTACAGCTCCCAGTCATCAACACCCCATCCAGGTGTGTAAATGCACTTTGCAGTAGCAGTGTGTCTGTCTGGATCTTCTTTCAGCAAGTCCCTGTGATCAGGCGTTACACTCACAGTTTGTGGAACATTTTGCTTCTGTCTTTGAAAAGGAGGTTATGCTGACCGCTTGGTAAATTCTCAGGCTATTCATCCTTTATAGAGGGGTGGGTCCCTCCAGAATTTTCTGCCACGCAATGCAACATGCCTAACACGGGCAAAACAAGAGAGGCAACAATTTCTCTCGTATATTTCCACACATTCATGATCACGGTAAAAGTGGCTCCTTTTCCTTCATGAAATGGAACTATTGTTTATCACCCCCTGTATTATATTTTTTCTCTTGCATCTTTGCCTGCTTTTGCAGTGCCACAGGGGTCTCCACCTTCTGCTCCTATAGCTGCCGATCTCAACCCTCCTCTTCTCCTCCCTCCACACGTCTTAGCCAATGCCCTTGCCCAGCAGCTGCACCAGCAGCAGTTGCAGACACAGTTGCAGATGCAAGAACTGCAAGCCTTGCCCTACTTTGACGCTTTCACATCACAGCCCACTCAAAGCAATACCAGCAGCACCGACAACGTCACTAGCAGAGATTTGGCATCAGGTGATGCCGCATGGGTGGAAAGGTGGACACGTGTATGTATGTGTGTGTGTGTGTTTATGGGTATGTGTGTGTTTGTGGGTCTATTTAAACGTGTGGGTATTCGTGTGTGCAAGTGCGTGTATGCCAGTGTGCCAAAGTGCCTTTAGTTGTTTGCCAGTGTGCCTGAGTGTCTGTATTAGCCTGTGTGCGTGTGCGGCGCAAATAACTCCGTACATACACTCACCGGACCAGGTGATGCAGCAGCAGCAGCAGCAGCGGCAGCCGTGGTCTCTGTTGCAAACACTGGCATCCTTGAAAATGACCACGAACCTCAGGAACATATCAATGAGCAGCAGCAGCAGCAGCAGGAGTGGAAGCAGCCAGGCACGGTTGACGCAGCGCTGGGTATGATGGATTGGCTAGAGCCAGTGCTGGCAGGTATGAACAGAGATGCTGGCATTATGCAGATGCAGCCACAGCAGCAGATGCCGCTTGGACAACAGCACGTCATGGGTGCAAGCGACTGGGGCGGGCCTCTTCCTGATCAGCCAGTCGACATCACTGGCAAGAAGCGTGGAGCAATAGGGTCTGATAAGCTTTGCGGTACAAGCAAAGCTTCTGGCAAGCAGACATCAAAGCCCCACCCCTCTGTAGAGCGAGCTCGGAGGTACGTGGGGTTGTTGCAAGGCTGAAGGGTTGAACAACCCACTCATATTGTTGAGCACCCTACTTGTGTTATTCAACACCCCATTCCCATCCCTCAATGGTACATCCTAGCAAAAGAGAAGCAAGGGTTGAACAGTCAACAGACGCATTAGCTGGACGTTGTTTGCACAATTTCATGGGCTAGCTTACAGTTTCATGGGCTAGCTTATAGCTTATAGCTTTCTGGCCAATGATATTGTGCAATGGATCGAGGGTGCAGGTGACGATGCTTTGAATTGAATGGCTGAAAACCATGTACACACAGTTGCTGTGCTGAAATGGTACAGCGGGGTAGAATATTCATAGGTTGACCATGCCCACATAACCATGCTTGTTCACCAACAACTGCCTTACCTGTATCTCAGACACAACCTCGTGTGTGTGTGTGTGTGTGTGTGCGTGTGTGTGTGTGTCTCTAACTCTGAGCAACACACACACACACGCACACACACTGTTTTTGCGCCGCCTCCTTGCAGAAACGTGATAAATGATCTAATCGACAGGCTGCGAGCTGTTGTGCCACCTTCTGCAAAATCTCCTATCACCCACTACGCACGTGGGCCAAACAACAACGACCATCGCCCCAAAGTAGGTGGTTTGACGTTGAACCAGGCTTTGACTGAACTGTTAATAATACAACGTCTTGCTGGAGGAAGAGCTAAGTGGACCCATATAAGTGCCCGAGTAATTGTCAACTACAGCCAAAAGATCTGTTTATGTCTCGCCAGCATGAATCAGAAACTGAGCAAATATTCATGTACAGATCTGCATCAAATACGTTATTTAGTGTGTCTTATTTGTTCTAACTGTGAGAGTGGTGAATGAAAGTTACTACGATGATAAGAAACTGTCAATGAGAGGGCCGGAAAGAAAGTGGATTAAAACGAAATGAAAAAAGGGTGAAAAAGACAGGCAAAGCGCAGGAGTGATGAAGCGGCAAGACACTTTGCTACATCATAAAAAGGAAAGCTTGTGTTATGCTCACAATACTCAGCAGTTGAGATTCCAGACATTGTTTCATTTCAAGGGAGCAACACACATTCCCTGCACTTTTGCCTTAAATGTTGCCCCTGAGGTGCTGTTCCTTTTTAACGCACACAAAACGCTTGCTCACACACTGCGTAGGCGGCTGTTCTGCGTGAAACATTGGAGCACTTGTCAAATCTGCAGCAGCGTAATACACAGTTGGAGATGCTGCTGTGTCTCAGCAGCAATTCTTCTTCCTAAGCACGGGAGTGGTATCTGCTCATTCTCGGAAGCTGTGCACAATCCGAAAGCAAATGGATCCTGCATCTGGTTGACTATGCGTCATACCTATGCTTGATGGAGAGAGGTGTTGTTTTTGAGTCTGTCACATTATCTGGTACTCCAATGGATTGTCTTAGGGACTTTTTAAGGCGCATGATTAACAGCAATAATGTAGTTGCATTTTAGGCCTGAAAGGTGATGTACAGCTTTGATGTATTTGCTGTAGTTTCAGGAGATGTGTGAGGATGTCAATAGCGTTTTGCTAGGAAGGCAATGGCAAGGGCCACATTAGCGAGGTTGCTTGCAAAAAGCAACGTGCCTTGGCCAAAATGGGGTGTCTCCGAAATCTATCAAGAGCTGTTTTGTAAGCTCCACCTTCTCGGCCATCCTGCTACAGCTTTCTGCGTTATCTATTTTAAAGCATGCGGGCACATAAATTTTGGATTTCGGATCTGTAGAAATGGCAATTTCCGGAAGTGTTACTTAATTGCACATATGCTTAATGGTGGCCGGTGTTTGTAATTATGCCAAGTTGATTTTCATTAACAAGACAGCCTGTTGGTACGAAGACAGGCAGGGATGGTTTTCAAACGCAGTGTAGGTGTTGAGTGAGGCCATTTTGCAGAATATGAATGAATAGGCTGTTGTAGGTAGCTGCGGACATTACACAATGATCACACAAAATGTCTTGCTGTGACAAAGGGACAATTTTTGCCTTGAATCGGGATGTTTAACACTGAACACAGTTTGCTGAAGAAGACGATAAGCAAAGGATTTGCTGCTGGTCTGTTACAATGTCCGGACAATTTATTGGTAAGGAGTCATATTTCATAAGTGCAAAGTATGGTCTGTTTGCAAGGAAACGGTTTTGAGTTTTGATGCTTATTGAGCAGCTTAAATTCATCAATCAGGTACTGGCTCAGAAACTGTTATTGTAAGTGCTCATTTTGTTTGTGCAAAAGGGTGCAAATTAAGGCAATTATCCTGATGCACTGAGTTACAAAACAGAAAAAGACAGATATCCCCCTCCTTGAAAAGGAACACACAAAAGCAAGCTATCCAGGTACATTCATGGAAACAAGGATGAAGCAGATTTTGCGCTGGCAGTGAAGTGACGAGGACTCTTATTTAACCAAAAGCTCACAAATTTTGCTAAATAAAAATGTTTGATTCCAAAGGATAGTATCAGATCAGGCAGAAAATGGGGCCATGATACCTGCATCATCTGTTGGAGCAACAGGATTGAGCGAGGCTTCCTGATACGTGCACGGCAATTCAGGATCACTCGTCTTTCTTCCCATAATGGAACAAAACAAAACGCATGCATTACATTCAACCTACGCACCTTGTGTGTGTCAACACGTGCTGTGCTTGCTGCTGACTGCTGTGAAATTTAATAGCCTGGATATTTAATATTATTGGGTCTGCCTTCCCTCACTTTGCATCAGCAGCACGGAGAGAACTTGCACCTTCACGCGTGCAGTGCATACTCTCATAAGTGGCAGTGGGAGATCCATGCCCTCTGTGTTTTATTTGTTATTGTTTGCTTGCATTTTTCATTTCAGCCGAGGATACTTAAAGGATCAAAGATCATTATTGCAGCAAGACGTACACATTTTTGACTTTGAGGGACTTGCATTTAGTTGTTCACGTCCTTCACTGTCTCACTTGTGCAATTTTCCATTTTAACTCTGCTTGTAAATGCATCAGCAAGATATGAGCTCCTGTCGCCATTTTTGAGCTGTGCTTTTTTTCTTGCCGGCTGGCTGGGCCAGCACACCTGGTGATGCAGAGGTCTGTGGTTCATGTGGGAAGGAGATATGGTTGAATATGTTTTATGTAGAAGGGAGTTATAAAGCCACGTTTGCTTAAAGCCTTGGTTACAAAAATAATTGTTTTACACAATTGATCAAGTTATTCACTCTGGTGAAGCGGATGTAGCGCTGAATCATCTGAAAGTTGTAAGGATGGCAAGTTATGCAAATAAAAAGAGTTGAAGTACAAAATGATGATAGGGCTGAGCAAGCAGTGCTTTGGCAGTGCTTTGGCAAAAGGGAAGGTCTTGGCCTATTTATGATGCCTTATCAGGGAATGGATGTGACAAGACTGGGCACGGAGTACGAGTGTGAGTACTACAAAAGCAGCAGTCAGTGCACTGCAGAGTACTCTGCAGCAGCAGAAGCACTCGCGCTTTTGAAGGCGAGCTGCAACCAAATGTTGGTTGGAACTGTCTTGCCACCACAGCTTGTGCCATGGGAACTTTTTTCAGACAGCCTTCTCAGATTTTTAAGGCAGAGTTTTTGTGGTGTTTTTGAGTCTGTTTGGATGGTCGGCCAGTGTAATTTCCCCTCCAACATTCGATGGAGCCGAGCTGCAGTATAACCAAACTGGTGTGACTTGTCAATTGCATAAAGTGCGTGCAATTCCAGCCTGTCGACCTGAGAAGTAACCTGTGAAAGAGAAAACGTAAAGCCAGACTTACATTAATTATTTCATCGCCATCATTTAGGAAGATCTCCAAGCTATATTTTCTATAAATTGCACATTCTATGAAATTGACAAGCTTTCTATTTCGTCGTTGACGAATCGCAAGCGCACAAGTTGCGTGCCTGCTGCGATGCCTGTGGTACCTACGTGGACAACAAGCCACATGGACCAGCTCTCGTATTTGCACAGTAGTAGTGCACAAGAGGGGTAAGAGAGTCTTGAGCTCCCATATGCATGCATAGTCCAAAAAGAAAAAGTTTTGTACTAAGAATACGAATCCGCATGATTCCCAACTTCTTGGTGTAATAAAAATAGTTTTTCGAGTAAAATTAATCATGCTGCGCCAACTGTGTCTGCGCAGGAGGGGAAATCCCTTTCACGAATGCAGCCTCACCTCTGCATCCCTCTCTTTTTTCGCCGGTCCTATTAGATACATGATGGGACCAGCTGGAAATCAGGCGCCAAAAGGTGATCACACAGTTGACGATTAAGCACAATTCTTACGTCAAACGTGGATGGTGCATTTGCTCCATCGAAAGGCAGCTGCTTATTGGGTTTTCACTTAGACACGTATCCCAAGCAAAAAGGATGCGTTGCATCATCCTTTTTTAATCTCTTTTGTCTTAATAATCCATTTCGTTCAAACAACCCATTCCAGACGGTACCACCGGGACGGAAGCCGTTGACAAGGCTCGCCAAGCAAAGATTCTAAACGAGGAGACTGGGACGAAGGGGTAGGTTTTGTACAAGAAACACAAAAGCAGCTTACTTTCAAAAGCGAAGCTTTTTTTTTACTGTCCCACCTGTAGGTATAAGGAAGAAAGAAGCTACACTTTGGATGAGGAAAAAGACCCAGAAGGTGCCGCATCCCCAGCTGTGAGTTGCAAAGGAGCTAAATGGAACAATCAATGCTGGAAAGCAAGCATAATGCCAGGCTATCATTTCAATTTAGACAATTGGACATGAACACTTTGGAGACATAATTAAACAATCATTTGCCTCCTTTACAATCCTTTCAGCAGGATGCAGATGACAGGGCATGCGCAGACAACCCATTGCACACACAGAAACAGAACCCAACGCAGAGCCACAAAGATGTTTAATGACGACAACTTAATTACGACAGCATGTGATATTTCAATTGTTTAGTCAGCAAAAAACAGAGCAAAAAAGCGGTCGGATCTTGGTATGTTTTGACATAGATACCTCTATCAGAATAGCAAGCCTTGAGGAATGACCCTTCTACTTCGCAACTAGCATGCAAAAGAGGATACAGGTTCAGCTCAATATTGGCCCTAAGGAAATACACAAGGTCTGTAAATTGCCATTGCCAACTCCAACTTTGACAGGGCCACCAAAGGGTGGTCTCAGAAGTGATCTAAGGCATTACCCTATAATTACTGCCTCGGACATTCACTTTGCTCAATATTGCATTGCCTTTCGGTTCTAAGCTACAGTTCGCTGTAAACTTCGTCATTACACCAAGCTGCTGTGGAGGGAGATCAAAACCAAAAATGGGCTGCAGGCCCTCACAAAAGCAAAACAACGCAAAGAAGCAAGTGCCAAGTCCGTAAGGCCAGCAAGGCCCTTACAACTGATCAGCCAGCAAGGCCTCTACAACGCCCGGCCACCAAGGCTACAACCAAAAATGGACTGCAGGCCCTCAAAAAAGCAACACAACGCAAAGAAGCAAGCGGCAAGTCCATAAGTCAGATCCAAGCTTAGATGGGAACACCCACAAGTCAAAGCACAAGCTGAGGGGGGGGGCGGGAAAAACAACCCGAGCAAAAGCAAGGCATAAAAAGAATGCCTAAAACGAGAGTACACAACACTTGATGCAAAGTGCCTGCCATATCTTAGCCTACGCTCACTACGCAAGAACTCCAGTTCTACAGCTGAAGCAGAGAACTGATGATTTCCTTCAAATCACTCTAAGTTACAGCGATTTATTGCACATTTAAATGCAAAATAACACAATCCAGCCGCACCACCTCGTGGGGATTTATTGCAGACTTTCAAATGCAATATAACACAATCCAGTTGCACTACCTCGTCGGGATTTTTGTTCCCTTATTACAGAGCATAGACTCAGCATTTTAACAAATAAGACTGGCACCTTCAGCTTATTGAACAAGACGTGCAGAAAATTTAACTGTCAATCAATTAACTGCTCTGTCACATGATTCGTTGCTGCCAACGATTGGGCGTGACAGAGACAGTACAAAGACCTCTACAACATATTCCAGGGAACTTGTTTCTTTTTCATCAGCCGGCATTGGTTTTGAGTAGAACTTTTGAAGACTTTGTTCCAAGTCTGTTCCAAGTCAGGTCTACGTCGGTGATACCTGTGGCAGAAATAGCAAAAAAGCTCCTGCAGCTTTAAATTGATGTCACTGCTTGCTTTATTACTTTTCGATTTGTTTAAGGATAAGTGATGGAGGTTGCCACAGACAAGCATTTGGCATGGCGTGATCTGGGAAATTTGAGCAATATTTAGCAGCAACACTAGCAGGCAATAAAAATTTATTAATGCGGAACAAGCAGTTCTTTTACGGTTCGTTCAGAAGGCAGAGGAATAACATAGTAAAAATTTCAGCATACTAAAAATTCAATGGCTGAGTTCAGCCGTGTTCAGCCATATCTCAGCCGTGAGAAGAATGCAAAAATCACCAATAAAGGGGCGGCTGAACGCGGCTGATTTCGGCCGCATTCAGCCACGAGCGAGTCTTTTCAGCCGCGCCCTTTTCTGGTCGCGGCTACATCAAAAAGTATCAGCTGCCACTTCATCAGCTGCATTGCAGCCGCGCACAGAAATGTCTGATGATCTGAACAAAACGAAAAAGAAAAGGCAAAAAAACTAAAAGGAGGCTGAGAAAACTAGAAAGGAAGGTAACTGCTGGGCCGTTGACCCCCTACACTGTCCGCAAGAACAAACAAGAGAAGAGCACTGACACGGCAAGAGCACAAAAAAGTTGCAAAGTGCAGGCAAGCAAAACTAAACTTGCCTCTAATTATCCAGATATAAAACAAAATGACAAGAAAGGGAAGCATGCACTTTTGAGCGAAAGTGCATTACACAAGTCACTCGCCTGCAATAACTAGAGTTCATCTGCAAGCAGAGAACTCTGCAGTTTTACTCTTGCTCGGCTCCACTCAATGTTGGGGAGGGTCCTCCACTGACCAACCATCCAAACTAAATATATTAAGGACCCGGTATAAAAAGGAATGGTTCCCATACTATAAACTGTGGCAAGATAGTCCCAACCACCAACATTTGGTCTCACTCGCCTACAATAACTCGTAATTCTGTAGCAACCTGCAAAGTACTCTGCAGCTTGAGATGCATGCCTTTTCCTTGATCTGATCCAGCACTCTTGTTCTTTTCCCTGTCACGCCCAATTGTTGGCAGTGACGATTCGTGTGATTTGGTTAGTTGGTTTTTCAGTTGAGGATGTCTTGCCTAGTCTCGTTCAATAAGCTGGTGGAGCCAGTTTATTGAAGAATGGTTTTAAGCCAGGATTAAGTCCCTCTCGAGCAAAGGCTGGGAACTGCACTACAGACTGCAATTCTCCTGATACTCTCTCTCTCTCTCTCTTTCTCTGCTGTTGCTGGTAAAATGTTGTGCGTGCTGAGTCTTATTATACTTTGCAGTGACAGTGATTTGCTATGACAACGAGCACCTTTCTGGCACCCATTTCTTGTACAGATGACTTTATCTAATTAACCAGAAACGTCTGGCTTAGAAAAACCCAGGTTTCAGGACGTCACGTTTTGGACTTGTTTCAACTGACGGTATCGAGCTCAATGCCCACTCCCTGCACTTATTCCAGAGCTGAAAGCTCTATCTGAAATATTAGAGAGAAATATTATACAGTTATACAGTTTCTTGTATGGAACTTTCCCTGCCAGATTTGGTCAATGAGGGGGTGCTTTTGTTCATCATTCTTAGTGGGTTTGGATGAACCCTACACCAATTGACGGAAAGTTAGCGATTGCCTTCATCATATTAGGCCCTCTGCGGCATGATTACGGCATAGATTGGCCGCATCTAGTGTGGTTAGCAATTTTCCATGAGTAAAAGAAGCAACAAATTCAAACTAATTTACAAGATGGATCAGAGAAAAATTTTGAACAACGAATTCAACTAATTTACACGATGGATCAGAGGAAAATTTTGAACAATTAAGAGGTTTTTTCAAATAACAATTAAAGAGTGGTCCAATTCGACAGCAATATGCTTGCTTCCTCATGTCTGCACAAGCGCCTCACAGCCCGTTCCACTGCCCATCGTAAGTCGTGTATACCCTGTTGCACAAGCGAGAGTGATTGCATGTGAATAATAGTTTTATCTCTTCATGCAGCAGGCTCCATTCTCCCCAACTTGCGCGGAAAGGGAATAGCTACTTCACATGCATCCCCTCCGCCACCATTGCTTTCTTCACGCGCCCGCTTCCACAGCAGGGAGCCCTTCTTGAGCAGCTGCGCGACCTCCGGCATCCATGTATGTCTAGCTCTAGAAACTATCTATCTAGCTGTGTTTGTTTAGATTATTCGCGTTGTGAGACTGTGAGACACAGAGAAAAGGCTCTACTTTGACCTTGCCTTCAGCTGTGATACGCATGTTTTCTGCCTACTATTACCATTCCTGCTTAACTTGCACCTGGCCACTCTAGCCTATGCTTAGGTTCTGCCTACCAGCCATCAACCTGCATAACTTGCACACAATTATGTGATATGCTCCTAATGTGGTGGCTGATTTTATCCAGAGTGGCCTTCATGCTGCAAATTGCTGTTGTTTGCCGCTGCAGACTGGGCACAGCTCTGAAATTCCCTTATCAGAGGAGGAAGTCAGGTTGGAATTTGACGACGGGGATCACTTGAAGGTCAAAAAGGCAGGTTTCTAAATGTGTGGATGGTCGAGGCAAGGCCATGGCAGCAGCTTTTTGCTCTGTGCAGAAGGCCAGCATCAAACTATTCCTCCTTATTTCAATGCTCTTACATACACACAATTGAACGGCAGACAGTATTCTCTCTTCCTCCCCTCCCCTTCCCTCCCCTCCCTGCCCTGCAGTCCACCTTGAGGTGCCTATCACCTGAGCGCTTCTCACAGGCAGATCCAAGTATTGCTGCGTACAAGGTCAGTAAGACAGATTCAAGCCTAATGTAAGCTGTTTTAAACTTTTGTCGTGAAAACTTACGCATTGAAGCTTGCTTGAACGTAAAGGGT
>Ga0307942_1002201_pt1 | contig 15751 bp, 16 predicted proteins | sample OrgLakmetagen175_FD_201846 | JGI IMG/M metagenome (GOLD analysis project Ga0307942, IMG submission 201846) | Saline water microbial communities from Organic Lake, Antarctica - #175 | ecosystem: Environmental > Aquatic > Non-marine Saline and Alkaline > Saline | place: Antarctica: Organic Lake...
CCTTTTTGAAAGAATGTTTAAGACTCTGCGTGTTTTTGCTCCTTCAAGCTCTGAATTTATTCCTTTCTTAACTTGTCATCACAGTATCACTGATTTTGAGATCAATGCATTTCTGAATCAAGACTCATACAGACTCCTCAAGTTTGTGTCAGATTTAGTTTCAATTTTCGACACTGGTTGATTTTGTTTCACCAGCTAATTGCCATCAGCCAGAGACTCGGGCTGTAGGCCATCCTTGTAACCCCTTGTAACCCCTTGTACTAGGGGGATCAATAGTGTCAGGAGCTGGCATCCAATCAACCTGAGCACCTTGTTGTAGCAGAACTACTGGGGGGGGGGTCGTGTTTATAGGGTTGGCATTTTCCCAGTTACGTTACAGTCATATTTTTGTACTTGGTTTGTTTTGAGGCTTACCTCGTTCTCACAGGTCAAGTTCTTGAGCAGCCATCCCAGGCTGAATGCCTTTGTAATTGATACTAAACTTGATTGACTGGGAAACAGGATATTAAGAATTAAGAGGTCACAAATAGGAGTCTTAACCGAAAGCAGAAAGTTTGAGAATCATGGGCTTCGCAAGCATTTTTAGGAATCAAGAGACTTAAGAAGAGTCAAAGTTTGGTGATCACCGCAGCATAAGTTGTATGAATGATGTAAAACAAAATTAGAACTGTCTCCACATTACACCTCATTCAATCTCCTTGCAAGTGAGCCAGCCATGCCCACATCTGAGTGCCCAATCAATACATGAGGGCTGGATTTTGGTGAACCCGTGGATTTGTAGAACAGAAAAGAATTTAGGTTGTACATTTGCACAGCACACACTAGCGAGGAGGCCACTCCCCAAAGTCCTTCTGTCGTGCTGCCTCCTCCTACTCTACAAGAGCAATCCCTAGCCGTGCTGCCACGATCTGTTTGTGCTCTGCAAGGGCCTCCTCCTGCTCCGCAAGAGCAATCCCGCCCAGCCGTGTCGTAGCAATCTGTTTGTGCTCTGCAAGGGCCTCCTCCTGCTCTGCAAGGCAATCCCCAGCCGTGCCGTAGCGATCTGCTAGTGCATTCTTTGTAAAGCGCACACTAGCGAGGAGGCCACTCCCCAAAGTCCTTCTGTCGTGCTGCCTCCTCCTGCTCCGCAAGAGCAATCCCTAGCCGTGTTGCTGCAATCTGTTTGTGCATTCCGAGTGTGGTGGGGTCTACCGGGCCTGCACAGGCAAAACATTTTTAAACTCTGTAAGAGCAATCCCCAGCCATGTTGCCGCGATCTGTTTGTGCATTTTTAGTGCTGTGGTGGGGTCTACCGGGCCTGCACAGGCAAAGCATCTGAAAACCATCAATAACGTTAAGTTGTTCATGCTGCCAAAGTAGGACGGTGAGGGGCCTAGGTGCTGGCACTTGAGTGCTGCTTCCTTAATCATGCATGTGTTGTCACTGCCAGCACGATATGCCCCTTTATTTGCATTAGAGAAAGGGAAAAGACTAAGCAGACGGTAAAAAAGACACTTCCCACAATAATTCAAGCAGACGGTAAAAAAAACACTTCCCACATTAATTTAAGCAGACGGTAAAAAAGACACTTCCCACAATAATTTAGGCAGACGGTAAAAAAAACACTTCCCACAATAATTCCCACAATAATTCCCACACTTCCACACTTCCACACTTCCACATTTCCACACTTTCCACAATAATTATAGCAGGCGGTAAAAAAGACACTTCCCACAATAATTTAGGAAGAGGAGCCAACTTGGTAATGGCTACCGTGAACTCCTCCACCAAGAAAATAAAGGAAAAATACGAATGGAATGAGGAGGGTTGCAGGCTTGATTTGAAACCGTCTCCTGATGAGAATTGATAATAGTGCTGGAAAGTTACACGCCTGGTATGGACAAGTTTGGCAGCGTAATTGACGTAACATACTTGCAGCTTGGAAGCAAGTTTCTTAGCTCTTTCATTTAAAATTTCTGAAAGAACGCTCTCTTCCAGTCAACGTAGCAGCATTTAGCCTAGCCACTGGCTGCAGTGATTGCTCATGCGTACCCAGCTAATAGTAGTGCTTTGGGCAAAAAATATGTTACTGACACACAACTCATCTCGATATGTGTGTGTATGTGTGTGTGTGTGTGTGCGCACGCCATCGTTGTCCAAACTAACCGGCTAAGGTTTGCAAGCTTCCATCAAGCACGTACTGAATAACTGTCTTAGAACCCAATAACGGAGTGGTAGGTAGGTTGCAGCGGAGTCGCACTCATAAAACAGCATAGTGACATGTTGGATGAAATCGGTATATGGACATAGGCAGCAACACACACTCTGTTTTGAGCTTCAAGAAGTGGATAGCTTGACATGTGTGCTTCAAATTAGGCAGCACTTGTGCAAGGAGGCTGGTCTATCGAACATGTTTGGTGCTTGTCAAGGAGGATGGTTAGGAGGATGGTTAGGTTGTGAAGGAGGATGGTTAGGTTGTGAAGGAATCTGAATCCCATAAATAAACGACCTCTCACAAACAAACACACACGCACACACACGCGTACCTGGGTGTATGGTGCTGGGGTAGGCATGGTTGGGCGCAGGCGCTGCTTGTTGCTCAGGACAAACACACACACACACACACACACAGACAGACACACACACATATACATACACATATGCGTACCTGGGTGTGTGGTGCTGGGGTGGGCACGGTTGGGCGCAGGCGCTGCCTGTTGCTCAGGACACACACACACACACACAGAGACAGACACACACACGCATATATATACACATATGCGTACCTGGGTGTGAGGTGCTGGGGTGGGCACGGTTGGGCGCAGGCACTGCCTGTTGCTCAGGCCACACACACACACACACATATATATACACACATGCACACACGCGTACCTGGGTGTGTGGTGCTGGGGTATGCACGGCTAGGTGCAGGCGCTGGGCGTCGCTCAGACCACAATTGGTGGCTTCCGTAGGCACGTTCGAAAAGGCTGGGTGGGGGAGGAGCTGGATGACTGCAGATAAGAGGAAGTGAGGAAGAGGGGGAGGGCAATGAGTGTGGATGTAAATTATTGACTATTTCATTGGGAATAACCCTGAACAAATGTTTGTTGGGAAACACGGAAAGCTGTTAACCCTCCAATTGGGAAAGAGAGGGGAGAAATGAACGTTTGCCGCAACTGGAGAATTCTGTAGGCACGCTCAAAAATAGGCAGGTTGGGGGAGGAGCTGGGTGGCTGAGATGGGCTGAAAGAACAGGGATTGCGCTAATTAACAATAGCATCCTCTACACAATGCTACCTAGGAGTTTTTTTGTAGTTCTTTTGCAAGTGCATTTGGCCCCTTTATCTCAGAGCAGCGAAGGCCTCTACGTGTACTTATTAATGTGTGGTAACCAATGAGCGTGTGTGTGCATGTGTGTGTATGTACATAACCAAAGTGCTCATCCTAAACGAGCATGCTTCGAAGCAGAAAATCAGGGAGATGGGCGTTCTTGGGGCCAAAAAAATATGAATTTTGTTGACCAGAAGTTGAAGCTAGGCCTTTAAATCGCCTGTTTTCTTTTCCAAATACGAGCCTCACGAGGCCATTTTAACTGAAGTGCACTCTGTCGTCTACTCTGCTATACTTCTTCGTACCAAACATGCCCCCTTCCAATAGTCTAACTAACTTTTCAGCACATGTTGTAAATAACCCTGTCTTTCTCTATTGCACGCTGATCATTCTCAGCACATACGTTTCAATTTGAACACTTCAGGAGCCGCTCCTTGTTGGTCCTTACAGCGTACACTTGCACTTTCATAGCTATACGCCTTAAAAGCCGTTCGTTAATTTTCCTGAGACCAAAGTAGGAATATGATCTTGTTATAAAAGTACCTAAACAAAGGCTCTGGGAAGGGCCAAGGGGCAGGAGGAGCTGACTGGCCTGTGGTGTGTGTGTGTGTGTGTGTGTGTGTGTGTGTGTGTGTGTGTGTGTGTGTGTGTGTGTGTGTGTGGAGAGAGAGAGAGAGAGAAGGGCAGCTGAGTTCCTTAAGTAAAACACAGAAGGATTTGTTTGTAAGCGGGGGAGGGGGGCAGCACTCACCCAAGATCCAAGTTGCACGCTCTGCGGGGGTTGGCCCCGGCTGATCCTCTTGTTGTTGGTACTGCGCCTGCGTGCATGGCAACGAAGCACCTTTGAGGTTACGTGCAGAACACGGTGATGGTTGGAAGTTAAAGGCAGCGGCAATTATCGGAAAAGAGACTCGGGGGCAGAAGCAGGATTCCGTTACGTGAAATTGCGAGCTTGGTGAGCTAAGTTAGGTGTGAGCAATTAAATGCCTAGATATCTTTTTGAAGGTGTGCCTTTAATAAAGAGAGAGTGTGCGTGTGCGTGTGCGTGTGTGTGTATGTGTTTGTATGTGTGTTTGTGTGTGTGTGTGTATATGTGTGTATGTGTGTGTGTGTGTGTGTGTGTGTGTGCGCGTGCGTGCGTGCGTGCGTGCGTGCGTGCGTGCGTGCGTGCGTGCGTGCGTGCGTGCGTGCGTGCGTGCGTGCGTGCGTGCGTGCGTGTGTGTGTGTGTGTGTGTGTGTGTGTGTGTGTGTGTACCTCCATACTGCTTCTTCCGTCACATCACATCCTAAGAGGAAAATAAAATAAAATTGAAATTATAGGAGTTTTGCAAACCATGCGAATGTTTATAGGAGTTTTGCAAACCATGCGAATGTTTATAGGAGTTTTGCAAACCATGCAAATGTTTAGTTTTGCAAAACCCTAAATATTCTACTAATTATTAAATTATAGCGGTTCATCTAGTGTAATTTTAAAATGGGAACAAATGAGAGCAAGTCGTTGCCAGTTGAGACACCGGTTGCGACGGAGAACCTTGGAGAAAGGGTATCTTTTAAGCTGGATGCATCGGCTAACGGATGCAGTGGAATGTTTTGTGAGTGCTTCCCGGTTTAGGGTTTACATTCCCCATTTACACCCCCTTCTACCCCCTCGCCCACTCTCATATACACGCACGTACGCACGCACGCACGCACACACACATACTCACACACACACACACACACACACACACACACACACACACACACACATACACACACGCACACACACGCACGCACGCACGCAGGCACGCACACACACACACACACACACACACACTCACACATGCACTAGGGAGGACAAAACCGAGCATGGGCGCATCTAGTTCAGCATCAGATTGGCCCCGAAACGGAGCAGTGTTACAGGCAAGTAGCTTTGTGAAGGTGATCACCAACAACTGCTCAAAAACTCTTTACCCTGATACTTATTTATAATTGTGACACTTGCAGGGGTGGAGGGTTCCAGAGCACCCAGGTGAGGAGTGCGCAAGCAGGATAATGCCGTGCCTCACTACTTTGTGTACTCGTAAAGATTACGACAAGAGGGAACCACCCTCACTCGTAGACCTGTTTCTTTTCCATGTGCAGGTTGGGTGAAAGTGGATCACCCAAAGGGCTTCTGGCTGCCGGAGCAGCAACACGGTAGCAAGATTGTATTTTACCAGTGAATTTGGTCGGTTCTACAATGATTCAGCATGTGCGGATGAACTGCAGAAATGAATACTTGCAATGCATGGAAGCAGGCTCACATATTTTGGTCTGGTTCCATGCAATGATGATATTGTCGAGTTGGCTTGCGCCCTTTGCTGGACTGGAATGGCCTGATAAGTTTAAGAGCAAGTTGTGAGGACCAATGAACGATGAAGTACAGATTAGAAGCAAGAGTGATAAAGTAGCATGTTACTTTTGCTGCACTATAAGAACTGGAGATCATATGTTCACTGAACACAGTTTCTTCTCAATGCGCAAACGTTAGACACCTAACAGATGCCATAGCAAAGTGCTCTGTGGAATATCAAAGTGGCCATGATACCCACATAACACTGACGCCCATCTCCACTCATCCACCTTCCGACCAATAAGAGGGGAAGACCCTCCCCCAGCTTGCCTACTACCAGATACAGAGTACCACCAGATACTCTTAGCACCTGCCAACCAGGTTCTCCATTTTCTCAGATCTTAATGATGATGTAAAAGCACACATGCACGTCATTTGCTGTAAACCCAATACTGCACCACGCTTGGCTTCATCCCCAAGACAAAACTCACATATACAAGGCCGACCTCGTGGAAGGGTGTACAGCGTAAACTCTACAACCACACCTGGAGCATGGATATTGTTGCTGTCTGGAATAAAGAAGCAAAACATTATGTAACCAAAAGCTTGCCGGATTAGCTGCAAAAACTGCAAAGGAAATCCAGAAGCAATTTGGGAAAAAATCAAGATCTCGCAAGAGAGTACATGGATCACACCACCAACCCTGTTTAACCCCAATACTTTAAGTCAAAAAGAGAGGAAGTCACTGGCCAGGAAAGAGGCCTAAACGCTAACGTCCACCTCCAACCATGAGACGACAAGCAGTTTGACCTCAGAAGTGCCACAACTGGAGGCTATGGGCCTACACTGACAGAAGTTGCATAGGTGAGACCGAAAACTATATAGGCGCAGGGGTACACTGCCCTCAAACCAAAGCTGAATGCTATGTGAACTCAGGAGGCGTGGGAATGACTAACACCTAACACCATAAATAAAGCAGAGCTCACAGGGATTGCAGCAGCACTACCTACAGGTGTAAAAAGATTGCTACAGACAGTGCATGCTCCCTCAGCCAAATTAGAAAACAAATACTCTTCCCTGAAATGCAACGAGCCCATATACATTCAAATATGCTAGACAAATTGTATCCATGATTCATGATTCATGCTTCACCATAACCTATATGCTTTTATAAAGTGAAAGCCCATAGCGGCGTTGCTGGAAATGAATGCACAGACGTAATTGCCACTCTGCCTTACACGACTGTGGTCATGACGTGCACTTTCAGCCTCCAGCTCCAGACGGTAATGCACACACACACACCTCTACTGGCTTACGGCTAAAAACACCAATGAGGAACACAGCGGAAGAAGAGGGGCAAGTACACCTAGGCTTAGTGCACTCTCTGATATAAAGGCCAAGCTGAAAACAGAAATGTGCAAATCACACAGACTGTTGACTGCCAAAACAGACTCAGGGTATTACACTTATTACTGGAAGGATCTCAGACCGCTGGTCAATAAGCCAGCTACAAACGCTTTCTGGAACATTAGTAACCTCAAGTTCTACAAAAAGCGAAATTTTTTGAGGTATCGCATGGTACAATCTTTAATCAAAAGCACGCCTTCCGATATGCAAACTGCCCCATCTGCAACTGCACTAACAGTACGCTTCACATACTCTCTGATGACCAACACACCAAGATGACCAACATGATTATAATACGTCATAATATGGCAAGTGCACTGATAGTCCAAGCCCCACAAAAGGGACCATGCAGTGCCAACCAAATTGCCTACACTGACATAGGCAGTGCAGATAATCTAGTAGAACAAGGCCTAGATCTGAGAAACACTGCCAACAAAACACTGCCCTACTGGTTGCTACCAAACCTAACAACACGTGCTTTGAGAGCCTCTTCTCATCCTGACGCCATCCTATTTTTACCTAGCACTGTGTGCTCCCCTCGCGTGACCACCCGCAACCCAAACCTTCAGCAGCTTGCTAAATACAAGAAACTGAATCCAAACCAGTGGGAGGCTCACCTGATTGGGTTTAAATTATGTGAAGACGACACAAGGCCTGATCCTCATTTCCAAAAGGCGAAAGCACAGCACAGCATGCTTATCTCCAACTTACATAGACAGAGATATAGGGAAGTCAAGATCCATGTGATCCTCGTTGGAGTAATGGGGACAATTCATATAGACCATACAGACAACCCTCTGGCAGACCTCCATCTGGATTGCCATAAGATTAAAACGCTGACATACAAACCTGAATGAATACTCCATACATCAGACATGCATCTACACTTATAAAAACACGATATGCACTGCATTACAACCTAAGCAACAACAGTCATGGTGGGTCTAGGTGCCCCGCCGTGCACCCCTGACCCACACAAATTTTTCTCTTTTGTGTGTTTGCGCGGTGGGGGGTTGTCTGGTGCCCGCACTTACACCACTCCCTCCCTTAATCATGCTGGCTGTGTCATCACTACCAGCAGAGTAGTTTCTTATCTTTTCTTAATGACCCCAACGTGGCTCTTACCTTTCAGTATCAATGCACAACAGCGGTGGAAATCTAGCAAGCCAGATGCAATCACAGTTACCGACCCAGCAACCACACCCCAAACAAAACCCAACAAACACGTATCAAACTAGGTCTGCCAATAATGCAAGAAGAGCTGCCCGTAATAATTTAGTAGAGGGTGCTGCCAAACCATACCCTGGCTATGAAACCAAGAGACATATGACCAAACAAACGTGATATACAATTGATCAAAATTAAGTACTGTGTAGACACCTCCCTTACTCAACAAGCAAAAAAGGCACGAGAACAACATAAGATGGTAATGTCTTGCTTGCTCGGACACCGCAAAACCCTCCATACCATCTTGCTAGGAGCAACAGTCACCATTACAGCATCCACACAAGGAACCTGCTCCACAGCCTCGGACTGGTCTACATGCCACAGCACTCATGACAAAATTAAGCCTACATGCAATCAGAATCCGCAACATTATGCAAACACATGAGACGAGACATTGATCACAACCCCCACAAATATCCGAGCAATACTCCTGGTGGTGTGCAGGCTTCTGCCTCCCAATCAACCCCCTGATCCCCACTGGAAAGCCTTTCTTATTTTTTTCTCCAGGTGGGGTGTTGTGTGTCTCTGCATCCATTGGGTGGTGCAGAACACAAAACATCCTTTCCTAATCCATGCCGGTGATGTTTACACTATCTGCGTTAAAAAGAAAAAACTACGCATTCAGTAAAAAGCCACTTCCCACATTATTCAAGGAAAAGGAGCCACTTTGGTACCAGGTACCGTAAAAATCTTCCACCAAAGAACAAGAATTAAGATGGGGATCAGGAGGGTTGCATGCTCGACCCGAAACCGGCTCCTGATGATATTTGATAATAGTGCTGGAAAGGGCACGTCTATTATGAATAAGTTTGGCAGCGTAATTGACAGAATAGACATGAAGTTTAAAAGCAAGTTTTTTAATTCTTTGATATTCAAGACCCAGCTCCAGCTATTAGTAGATGTGCTGAGTCTTATACTTTGCAGACGGTGATTTGATCTGACAAGAGTTTTACCTTTTGGGCTGTGCAATGCACCAGCCACCTTCCAGCGGCTCATGAATGGTGTTTTTAGGAAACACATAAACCGCTTTATGCTCGTGTACCTGGATGATGTACTGGAGCCCTGAAGAGCACCTCACACATCTATCTGCTCACCATATATACTCACGTTTCTCCGGCAGCACAAGCCGTTCATCAAATGCTCCAAATGTGCTTTTGCAATGACCTCCATCATTAGCTTTCTAGGTCATGTCATTAGTGATCACCATACATGGACCCCTCCAAAACAAAAGCCAAATGCTGGAGTGGCCAGACCCCACTGGCACACCTGCTCAGTGCCAAACACAGATTAAATAATTCTTAAGGCTTGCCAGCTTTTACAGGAGAATGGTGGGTCACTTTGCTGAGCCAGTTCCCTTGAATGCCTTGACAGCTGAGTCCACCGTCTAGAGTGTCTAGAGTGTGACTCCACCGTCTAAAGTTCCCTTGAATGCCTTGCCGGAGTCACAGATGGTGCCGCCACCCATTCGAAGAATTCTTGGCGGTGTAGAGGGAGGGGCTACCCATGTCCCCATGCCCTTTATGATGTTTGACCGGTCACTGGTCAACCGACAGGTCAGTTAACATCCACGATTCAGACCAATTCGGAACAGGTTCAGAAACAATTTGCAAATGTTTCCCAAGAAACTTGGGTTTTGTAACAATTTTTAACCGTACCAATTATAACTAACGGCGTGCAGTAAGAGGAATGGGCCTGTATATTTAAATCATTAAAAGCTGCTTTTCACGTTTCCAGATTCTTCAGGGGGGGGGCGTAAGTAGTCGTAATTCGTCGCGCATTCACCTTTGGCAGCTCTTGACACAAGATGCTTGTCTTGGTGGTGTTGCTCCTTGCTTTAGCCAGGGGGGCTAGGCTCATTACAGACATTCAGGAGGATTCACCTGCCTTTGCGTCCACTATACGTTCATATTTCCACAGGTCCGTGCGTCCCACTCCCATGCAAGTTGATCAAGCATGCTGCAAACCATGCAAATGCAACATTACTCGGCTGACAATCTCTAAGCAACAACTGCTGTCCCTACTTACACCGCGCAGTGAAGCGTTCCAAGACGCTATGTATGCTTGCTTTCCGAACGGTACCTCTAGTGTTGCTTCACCTCCCCATGACCAATGCCTGCTCTCTGCTGAGACCATGCCTCAGCGCATCACTCAGCTTGGGAATGAGCTGCTTCAGTCTGAGGAAGCGCTAGATGAGATCAGCCAGCTATCCATGGTCAGTGATGTTTTGATGTGCAAAGGTTTATCTTGTTGCGTGGATGGGGCCGGACTGCTTTCACCTAAAAGAAGGGTATTCCCTTTGCTCTTTTACAGTGTACTAATTGCTCGCATTGTGTCAACCTGGCTATGCTACCGTTGTGGCTTAATATAAAACACTTGTTATTTGTTTCCTATGAATATGCCTACTACCCTTCAAAAGCTTCATTGCCCTTATTTTACAGGGAACGGTCACGCCGCATCTCATGCTAGATTTGACATGGACGAACAGCTTGTTGCGCACTGCCCTAGAGGTAGATCGCCAAAATACTGGTTCCCTCTTCTACTTGAATGGATTCAAGGCATCCTTTATCATAAATAAATCTTGCTTTGGTAAAAGGAGGAGATGTAATCCATTGGCTGTGCTTCGTGCCACTTGTTATTATTAGGCCACTTCGGCCACTTTGGCTGTGCTTCGTGCCACTTGGTATTAGGAGGAGATGTAATCCATTAGCTGTGCTTCGTGCCACTTAAAGTTGAGTTCTATGTTTACGGAGCGAATACGTAAATGTGCAGACAAGCCCTACGGGTGTCTCCCCGGAAACCTGCTAAAACTGAGAGGTTTACTTGACAGGTGACAGTTGCAACCCACCACCCCTCCATTTTTCATGCTCACTGCAGACCTTTTATTCAGGGGACCAGTTTGGCATGGGGAATGGCAATGCAGGCTCATTGCAGCCCACTCTATGGCTGACACCATCTCCTATAGGAAAAAGGAATCAGGTTGCTGACTCACAATCCCGTAGGACTGTTCTTGGTGATGCATGCAAAGTTCTGGGCCAGCAAGACTCCAATTTTAGCAGCGCCAGCAGCAGTATCAGCACTGGCGGCAATGGAGATAGCAGCAGCAAGGGTCGACAGCTACTTTCCACTCAAGGCAGACGTGGCAATAGCAATCTAAGCACCCTCGTTGCTTCAGCACGCATCCAAGATGGAGGACCATCTTTTCTGAATTCGCCTAGACAGGGGGATGCTCAGTGGGAGAACAAGTTAGCCGTGACTGCTGCTCAAGGCCAAGGTAAGAGCCCCAAAACACAATGGTTGTATGTTACGTAAGCCGTGAACTCAAGTTTGTATGGTTGGCCAGAACCGTATGAATGCACCGTATATGACCGTATATTTAGTGATTTCCATGCCGAAAACGCCAGAGGGGGTCAACGGAGCAAATGTTTTGAAATGTGACTTGATTGATAGAAATTATGTTTGAATAATATAACTAGATGGTTCATGAAGTTTGTGGCCAAACCCCAGTGGTCTGGACAGAAATCCAATTCAAAGTTTGGCTCTGAGTTTCCACATAACAGGCCACCACGTCCCAAGCAGGACCTGTTTTCATCCCAAAACAAGACAGGAGGATTTCCTTTATGATACCAAATCATCCTGGGTTTTGAAAAGCAGATTTGGTGAAGGTTGGTTTTCCACCTTTTAGGCACCCTTTTTGTTGATTTTTTAAAGGGAAATGGGAGGGTTGGCCAGATCCGTATTCGTATAATTATACGTATTATACGGTATGGTATATATGCCGTATTTTCCAGCCTCCCCCCGCAGTATCCAAATCCCGTATTTCCGTATATACATATTTATACGGCGTATATACGGCAATATATGGCGTATTTCCGTATATACGCCGTATTCTCGCCGTACTTTTTTGGGCAATTCTAAGCCACAACCGTTTTGGAGTTGGCTGGAGCCAGTGATTGTCAAAGAAGTTACAGATGGGGTGGAGGGGATGGTATGCAGGCTGAAGTGCATGAAGGGGGGGGGGGGGTTGTGGAAAGCTGCTGGGAATAGTGAACCCTTCAAGGTCAGCAAAGGAGCATGCCACAGAGCGAGGGTGCAGGGGGCATACGTATATATTGTATTTGAAAACCTGACATACGGATCTGGCCAACCCTAGAAATGGGCCAAAATGGAGTATCTGACCAATCACTGAATCGTTTCACTTCATTTTTGTTGCAATGATATTTATTGATCAAACAACACAATTTATTAAAAATTGATCCAGATTGGTACAGTAGGTGGTGAGATCTGGCGGGTTGGCAGTGAAAAGTAGGGTTCACGCCGCGGGCAATTAGACATGTGCGCCCATGTTTGCCACTTTACAGCTCAGCTGTTATGAGTTAACCCTACCTTTGGGTCCTAAGCTTAGAATTTGCAAACTTGGACGCCCATACTCAATTCACATTTTAAAGTACCCCTATTTGGGGCCCCCGTCGACCCCCTCTGCAAAAATGCCGTCTATACAATGTATACATATATATATGGCTCTGGCCAACCCTACAAGTTTTGCAAGCTCTGGGGAAAACGTACGGGCAGCCAGTGAGAACTTCCCACAAATTAATGAAGGGAAAGGACGTACGTAGAGGACTTTACACAGGAGACTTAAAAGATTTGAAGAGGAGAGCCACAATGGGAAGTGAAGCCGTGAAAAAATGGCTACTTCCATAACAGGCACGCTTGATTCAGGAAGGGGAAAGCAGAGGGTTCCGAGCCTGGAATGCCCCTGGTGCTGGTGGAAAGTAGCAGCTATACACTGCAACCAAGTGAACACCTTAGATCTGACATGGTCGTAATTGACTCAGCTTTGCAGGTGTTAAAAGGCAAAGTTGAACTCTGCTTGCCTTGTGCAAAGAGAATCAGAAGGATTATATGCTTTTGAGCACACTTTGCTTTGCCTTTGCGCTGTCTGCTTTTATTTGCAGGGCACAAATCCCAAGGCCCTCCTTTTCCTCGATCCCACCTGCTGCTCTTCTACAGGACGGATTGGTTTGCGGCTTTAAACGTGTCTGCTCCTTCCACCTGGTGAGGACGGGTATTGTTTTGGGTGCGCCCACAAGCGCTCTAAATTCTTATACATCATGGCATATCATACACCGCATCGCCGGGGTGGTTTGAGTTGCAAGGGCATGGTTTCAAGTGGGTATGGGTACTTTAATGAACATTGCTGTGCCACGGTCATACAACGTTAAAACAAAGGGAGTGCATGTGTGCTTGTGCGTGCCTTTTTGCCTTGAATCGCAGTGAATAGTTGGGCTTGCCACGCAAACCTGCACACCAAGACATGCCCCCACCCACCCCCACCTGCACACACTTATGTACACCCATCCATTCAACTACCTCCTTACATCTCACACATGCACCCATATGCACCCACACATGCACACACATACACACGCATTAACTCCCTTTTTCTCTGTACGCACCAATCACACAAACTGGCGACTGACAGGAGTGAAATGATCGCGCTTGCTGGAGCATTGTCAAAGTTGAAGGATTTCAATAAAATTAGATTGGGGTAAGTGGATGATGGATTAGCTTTATTGTTTCAATGACTGGTTCCTACAATTAAAAATAAAGAGAGTACTCACCAAAAGGGTGCAGGGTTTGGTGGGGCTTTGGCTCGTTACAATAAAAACTGTATATCATGCACGCTGATTGCTTTTTTTTATCTTTTTATGATTATATCCCCTGGTTGTGACATGATGCTTCCACCTCAATTAACGACTAGCACGTGATTCTGTTACATACGCACTTACGTGAACATGCCGTTGAGCTGAATCTTTTGACGTGATATCTCCTCTTTCCACCAGGGCCACAGTGTCCTTCTGCCTACGCTTTTGGACAGCACTAAAATATTGCCTACTTTTATTCTCACGACTCACAACCCTACCCTACTTCTGTCATGCAGGCCTGGTAGTCCGACAGGCACTTTGCAAAAGTGGAATGTTGCAGAGTGGCCTGATCTGTCATCCTTGCCTCCGGAGCCTGAAGAGGTACTTCAAGGTAAAGCAGAGGAAGCAATGATTGTGAGGATGTCTTGTTGTGGAACATCGCAGAGTGGTCTGATCTATTATTTTAGCCTTCTTGGCCAAGAGATAATTATAATGCAAACGCAGAGAAAACAATGAGCAAGAGTTTGCCTTTGCAAGAGCCGCCAATTGCAACAAAGAAGAGAGGTGTTTTTGTTTGCATGCGTCCCGAGTGCGTCTCAGTAGCATTGTACATGAAGAAGCAATGTGCTTTTGTTTCTGTGAGAGGTCCTGTTTGCTTGTAGGCCTAAATCATGTATTTCAAAACCTGTCTTTCCTATGGTATCACCTCAGCAAAACGTACCCGATCTTACAGCCTAACCACCTTAGTCTTTATCGCTCAGATCTTGTACCCAAAGGGTCAACAGGCTACTTCTTCTTATCATTAGACTTCTTATTCTCATTAGATTGGGCATACTAGTCACTGAAAACCCACGCAGCACCTGGGCGCTACCTCCTTTCATCTGTCTTGCAGAGCTCCCAGATCTAGGCCGCATGCCTGGAAATGGCACGATGCGCCATGCATTGTGCATTGACCTGGCACCACACTGCAAAGGCTCCCACATATTCAATGCTATTATGGCCTCCTTGTCTCAGGCAAAGGGCACGTGGCAGGTACAGTGGAAAAGAGTGATTGAGTGGGAAGGGCATGTGGCAGGTACCATGGGAAGGGGTGATCAGACATTGAAGAGCAGTGAAGCGTAAGCTAAGGGGGGGGTAAGCATGGGTGGAGAAACTGTAATGCTAATCTGCACTGATTAGTCTAAAAGTTACTGCAGGCGCTTTACGTACGTTTTGTTGTTTTGCCATTGCGTAATCTAATCCGCCATTGCCCTTTCCTGTCCAAGACTTGCTCCCTTATTGATGCTGAATGCAGCATGAAATCGATGGTGTCCCTCTAAAAATAAGTGCAGCACAAACCATAATCTCCCATTCAATGCAGCAAAAACAAGGTGTCCTGTCTCTTGCTGCCCTTAACCTGCCGCCTTTTCACCTGCTGGCAAGAAGTGTCTGGGCTGCCCAAGAAAGACAAACAGACACGCACACACACATACACACACGCACGCACGCACACACATACACACAAACACACACACCAGAATGCCTTCATGGATCCTGCTGACACTAAGCTGTTGGCCATACAGCACCCTGAGCTAATGAAAGAGGCACTGCAACTTTACCGTGACCTAGTTCTCACCAGCCACCTGCCTGATTCACTGCACAGGTGTGTGTGTGTGTGTGTGTGTGTGTGCGTGTGTGTGTGTGTGTGCGCGCGCGTGAGTTGTTTGTGTGCGGAGTTTGTCTGTGTTTTTGTGTGTGTATGTGTCTATGTGTGTTTGCGCGTTCATGTGCATGTTTGTGTGTGTTTGTATGTGTGCGGGTTTGTGTGGGTGGGTGTGCGTGTAGGTGTGGGTGTGGGTGTGTGGGGGGG
>Ga0307942_1002202_pt1 | contig 15751 bp, 16 predicted proteins | sample OrgLakmetagen175_FD_201846 | JGI IMG/M metagenome (GOLD analysis project Ga0307942, IMG submission 201846) | Saline water microbial communities from Organic Lake, Antarctica - #175 | ecosystem: Environmental > Aquatic > Non-marine Saline and Alkaline > Saline | place: Antarctica: Organic Lake...
ACACACTCGCTCACTTACACATACACACACACTCACACACACACACACACACACACACACACACACACACACACACACACACACACACAAACACACACACACGTGCACACGAGAGCACACACACACTAACACGTGCACACACACGCACACACACAAACACGCACGCGCGCGTGCACACACACACACACACACGCACACATGCACAAACACACACATATACATTCATAAGCTCACGCTCATTGCATGCTTGCACACATATTCTTATTGAGAAGCACTTGCACACGTGCATGCACAAACAACAGGTTCACCTACATAAGCTGGCTGCATGCATGCAATAACGCACGCAAGAAATACATAATACACATGAATACGTGCAAGGTATATGCAGGCACAGACGAACAAGCACACGCTCACACGCACGAAATTACGCACACACACTCAGACGCACAACACACAGAAAAGTAAGTGCGAGCACACACACACACTCACGTGCACAAGCATGCACATATAAGCACACAAGCACACGATACAAAAACTTGCATGCACGAATGCATGCTAATGCACACACACAAGCACAAGTTAGGCACGCACACAAAGCATCTGTGTCCTGCCTCAAATTTCTCTCACTTGCAGAACAACACCCAATTAGGCTTCTTTTTCTTAAAGCGGGAAGACGCAGAGGCGATAGTAGAAAAGGTAAGTATTGGTGAGCGTGTGCGCTCGTTTTATCGTTCTTTCTTGTAGTTGTGACAAAGCACAAGCGCACGAGTTTGCTAACAGCCAGCTCATGCCGCGCACATCGAGCCTCACTGTTCTCATGTGAATCAGCATGCTTCAGGACCTGTGTAACTCGTGTACGTATTCTGTGTTTGCGCGTACATGTGTGTGTGTATGTGTGTGTGACACTAGCATGGTTGTAAGGAGCCTTTGCTTGCTTGAATGTGTACCAGAGATATTTCATTTTGATCCACGGCGCGTTCTTATATGACAGGCGTGTCTACTGCAAAGCACGTCATTGTACGTGCCCGCTTATGCGCACGCGCACACAGGGAGGAGCGTGAACCCCAACACACCGTCTAAAAGGTTGCATTTGGGTCGACACATTGTCAGTGCCTTTTGGTGCACTCTGTCTGAGGGCCAGCAAGTCGTTGTGGGGGTGCTACTTGGTTCGCCACATATGTGAGGGTCAAGAGGCAGGGGAAATTGATGATGCACGTTTGCCAAGCTCGCACGTGCGCATTCACGCACACGCACAATCACGCACACACACTTACATACGCACATGCAAACACGTGCGTACAGAGTCTGTGCTACAGACGCACACACACACACACACACACACATCCATACGCGTGTGTTTCATCTCCCTGCACCCAGATCCGTGAGGAGAATCCTCGTTTAGCACGTGACTCCAAGATCCTTCGTGTGACCATGGACAACGTGTACGAAGTGTTCACCACACCTCGAGAGCAGACGGGCTTGCAGGGCATCCACTTCCGCTTCATGCCAGATATGCAGCAGGTATGTATGTGTGTGTGTGCAAGGGCTGCGACAGTGGCTTCATGCCAGATATGCAGGTGTGTGTGTGTGTATGTGAGGGCTGCGACAATGAGCTCAGTCCTCAGTCCACACACAAATTGCTTTAGATTTTAGACACGCATGATGTGCAGCAGGTGTGTGCGATGGCAGTAACTTCCTTAAGTAACAATCCAAACAAAGGAGTCGCAAGTTTGTATCCCTTGCTTGATGTGCCGCAGGTGCGGTTCCACGTACCTAAGCTGTAAAGGAATCCATGACTGCACCCATGAAAGAAACACCAACAAAAAAGCTGTGCATGAACATGCGTAGCATACATACGCTTCTCACACATTAAATTGTGCTCACGCGTGCACTTGCACGTGCATATATGCGTACATACTCGTGTACGTGCACACACACACACGTACACACGCACACAAGCTCACTAACAAGCACACGTGCACACTTGCATGGGTCTCCAGGTTTCACATGCGCTTGAGCTGTACAAAGAGGCAGGCGTGCCTACACGCTCGTTTGTGGGTGTGCCAGTGTTTCAAGCAGAGGGCCTGACAGTCACCACACAGGAGATGGTGCGTGTGCGCGTGTGTGTGTGTGTGTGTGTGTGTGGAGATGGTGCGTGAGTGAACTAACGTATGAGGGTTTGGGTGTGACAATTAGGAGTGGTGTGCGTTAATCTGGATGTAAATTTTGGGCGTGTGTGTGTGTGTGTGTGTGAGGTGGTGGTCGTGAGTATGAGTATGTGTTAACGTAGGCGGATGATAAGTTGTTTTCAGGGTATGAGATTGGTGTCCATTACTTGGCACCTAAGGGGTCTAGGCATCATTTGTGGTGAGCACGTTCTGAGCACGGTGTGTGGATTTTCTTTTCCACTTAGGCGTCACATGATGTGTGCTTTATCACTCGGGCTCCATGTGATGTGTTTTTGCTCAGGCCCCACATTGTGTGCATTCCCTAAGGCTCCATGTGATGTGTTTCTGCTCAGGCCCCACATTGTGTGCATTCCCTAAGGCTCCATGTGATGTGTTTTTGCTCAGGCCCCACATTGTGTGCATTCCCTTAGGCTCCACGTGGTGTGCTTTTGCTTAGGCCCCAAATTGTGTGTGTTTTGTCACTTGGGCTCCACGTGATGTGTTTCCGCTTAGGCCCCACATGGTGTGCAATCCCTTGAGGCTCCACGTGGCTTTACCTTACGCGCTTCCTCCCCCTGCCATGTGGTGCATGTCCATGTGTTTTCGCTTAGGCACACGTGTCTTGCTTAGGCTCCGCGTGGCTTGCCTCACGCACTGCCTCCCCCTGTTATGTAATGCATGCCTCTTAGAAACCGACTACATGGCAACATATGTTTACATGACCGCTAGCCGCAACATCCTCCCCCCCTTACCAACTCATGTGTGCCAGGCAAAGCATCTGCGCACATGTGCATATGCACAGAAAGAGTGAACCTTTACACAACAAACCCTGCTCTTTTTTGGAGGGTACATTAGGGCTACATCTTGGAGCTAACAAGCGGCTTGTGCACATGCCACCTGCACTGTGCCTTATGAAACACATACTTAACACTCATGACTAGGGTCGGCCAGAACCATAAACATACGCCGACCGTAAATTTCATGGAATCCCTGCAAAGAATATCGCATATACACTGTATGTATATGGTTCTGGCCAACCTTACTGGTGACTCGTCACACTAACTCAGAAGGCCTCCGAACCTCGTGCAAACCCTCATGTCCAAAAGATACGCTTGATTCATGCGCAGAGAACGGAAACGTTTTGGAATAGCCACGCGCCCACACGTGGCAGTGTTTGTGTGTGTGTGTGTGTGTGCGTATTTGTGCATGTGAATGTGTGTGCGTATGTGTGTATGTGAATGTGTGTGCGCGTGCATGTGTGTGTGTGTGTGCTTGGTATTGCTACAACAGTAGGTGACTACAGGTGACACATCTCTGTGCTTACACATCAGCCAGCACCTGCACAACACCCCTCCCGCACGCAGCAATACGTCCCCCTGTTCCTGTGTAAAGAGGACCTGGGGATTGCTGTCCAGAGTGCCTACAAGCAGCGCAACGCCACCCAGATCAAGCTGTACAGAGACAAGGCCAAGAAGCACGAGGATGACTTCAACCAGGTAAGCGTCCTTGAGGTTGGAGTACGTGTCAGATTCTGTACAGACAAGGCTGAGAAGCATGCGTAACATTCCAACTACAGTACCTTATCGTACTCATTCCGCCCCAAATCTCAGAAGTAGTTGAATTGATTCTTGATTATGCAGGTGCGCGGATGCGCGGGTGCGCGGGAAATTGAATCTAACACTTTTCCGCACCCCAAAAACATATATTTTTGCCTTCCCGCTCAATCCCACAGGGATTTTAGCCCTGTTCAGTGCCAATTGAGCTTTGGATGAAAGAGAACACCACATAAGGAAAAAAAGATTGTCATGCGCATGCTGTTTGCATGTTGCAGGTATTTGCTCTCCTGCCCTACACCTTTTCTGTCCTTCCCCCCCAATCTGCTTCTGCTTCATCTGACCTCTGTCACTGCTGCTGGCCCCCTCCTTGCTCTCCTCACTGCTGCTGCTGCTGCTGCTGCTGCTGCTGCTGCGGCTGCTGCTGCGGCTGCTGCTGGGTGCCTTGCTTGTGCTTGCGTATGCTGATGGTGCGGCTTGGGTGCAGCTAGCCTTGGTGCGTGACCTAGTTTGCTCATCTGTTAGCTGCTGTGCCGCTGTAGTCTGCTCTGCGTGCGCAAGCATAACAGCTTGGTCCTCCAAAACCAAGGCCTGCAAGCCTCTTCATCGCTGCTTCTCGTCGTCCAGCCGTTCTGCTATTACTTGCAGCAGCTTAGCTCTCATCACTGCTATGGCTGCTGCTGTGGCGGGGAGGGGGCGGGGGGGAGGCCAGGGGGCCTCTCACTGCTCGTCTTGCAGCCACCCAAAAACCTTTATTTACACCAATCCCGCACAACCCCGCAGAGTCAAAAAAGATGATTATTTATTAATGCTTACCGCAGTCACATCGCAGGGCAGAAAACGATATTTATGCGGGTGATTTAAAAATGGTACGGTATGTGAAAATCATTGATTGGCTCGCTGGGGGCTGGCATACATGCCAAGCTCTTTACATCAGAGGGGTAAGGAAGCAAGAAGGCGACTTGAATTCAATTGGTACAGATTTGAAAGTAGGGTGTACTACATGTTAAGCCCTGTATAGGACGGGGGCAAGAATGCACAATGTCTGTGATCGGTCAAGAAGAGTCTGTTTGGGGCTGCCGTACACGTCAAGCTCTGTATGTTTGCTTGGAGGGAGCTTGTTAGGGGCTCTGGTGTGCATGTTAAGCTCTGTTTTGAGGACAAGAAAGCACGAGCAAAGAAGTGTGCTTGTCGGGACAAAGCACAGCTTTATGGCCTTTTGTACATTTGTGGAGCTCTTATGAAGATACCTGTGGATTTTCTGCTGCGCGCTGGCCCCTCGCAATAAGTCAGGCCGGAAAAAAGTAAAAGTTTTTCCGGACCTTACAACACTTTGACTTTCCAGCGCGGACGATTCTGGGCTCTGCAAAGGACCCCGCAGTAGCTGGTGTGCGCCGTTCATTTTCAGGGCCACCATCATCAAAATGGCCAAGTTGAACCCTGAAAAGCGGGCGTGGTTCCGCCTAGGGAGCTTCTGAGGCTGACATTGCTCTGAGCAAGCTTGCAAGTAACTGCTGCTGCCTAGCAGGTATTTTTCCTGCCCCATTTGGACTTTGGGCAGACCCATGCACAGCCTCCTTTGGGCGTTCAAGCTTCCCAAGGATAGAAGCATGAAGGCAGAGCTGCTGCTGTCTCAGGTGCAAACTCCTGGAGCATGGAGTGCTTGCATGCAGCAGGCAGCCATCCTCCAGCAGCAGCACAAGCAGCAGAAGCAAAAGCTTCCAGAGACACCCATAAGAATGGAGGGAAGCCCAGGACACCCCAAAAAATTGCAATTTTGCAAACTTTGAAGGACCTTGCAAAAGTTTAATGCTCGCAAATTAATTGTTCATATATTTTGGCACCTCGCAAAAATTAGGCCTCGCAATACTAAAAGCGCAAAATGGTGATGTAAATTTAGTTCCGTCATTTTTCTGCTTACTGAACGAGCAGCGACACAGAACTGTTCTTGGCTGCGACGTTAAAAAGCTCACTAGCGTGTTTTAAAACCCCGGCACCCAGGAAAGTACACTGGGTGCCTAAATTAATCAGGGGGACCCGGAACAGCCTGTAAAATTTTCCAGGGTTCCCCGGAACTGCTTCCAAAAATATTCAGGGTGTTATAAAATTTCCCGGGCCGGGGGCGACAGCCCCCGGCTCCAAGCACGATGTTAATGCTTGTGCGTGTTTGTGTGTTTGTGTGTGTGTGCATACGTGTGTTCGTGTGTAAGTGTGTGTGTGTGTGCGTCTGCGTGTGTGTGTGCGTATATGCATGTGTGTGCTTGTGTCTGTATGTGCGTGTGTGCGTGGTTGTGTGTGCCTGTGTGCGTGCTCGTGTGTGTGTGCGTGTGTGTGTGCGTGCATGTGGGTGTGTGTGCGTGTGCGTGCATGTGGGTGTGTGTGCGTGTGCGTGCGTGTGTTTGCGTGTGTGTGTGAGTTGTGTGTATGTGTGTGTATGTGCGTGTGTGCGTGGTTGTGCCTGTGTGCGTGCTCGTGTGTGTGTTTGTGTGTGCGTGCGTGCGTGTTTGTGTGTGTATGCATGTGTGTGTGTGCCTTGTTCGTGTGTGTGTGTGTGCTCACATGTGCTTGACATCGCTCAAGGTTTGCGCATGGCTGCTAGTTGAGGCCTCATCAGGGCCTGGGGCAGGGGGAGGGGGGGGAGCAGAGGGAGGAGCAGGGGACTTCCATCTGGAGAGATTATCAGTCAGTTTGGTGCTTGCATGCTGCCATGCTGCCATGCAAGCACTCAAGCCCAGCACTCGCTTCGAAGGGAGGCCTGGTCAGGAGGGGGAGCCTCTTGCTGGGATGGCTCACTCTCCCTCTTCCTGCTGGCTTACCTTTCCCTCTTCTTCCCATTCTCACAGTGTCATTTTCACTGTCATTTCCAAAATTCACTGCAAATCACCCGGAACTACATTTATAATTTATCTGGGTACCCCGGAATCGCAGGGGCCGTCGTCTCTGCAAATTTCCGGGGTACCCGGACCAGCTTTGGGCTACCCCTCGGGGGCAGCCCAAAATTTTGTTATTTATTCCGGGCCCCGGACGGGTTCTACTTCACTGCCGGCACTGCACCGTTATGCTTGGCCCAAACATGTTGACACGGTGGGATTGGTGAATTGAGGGTGGTTAGCAGCATGAGCTGCACCCTTTTTTATGAAGCTGCAAATCATTAGGCCTGGCAAGACCACGTGTGCAGTGTAAGGTGTTTGCATGCTGCTTTGGGCAGGATTGTTGTTCGCCAAAATTTTCAGAGGGTTTGAATGGACAGAAATACAAAATTGCTCCTGTTCCGATTGTTTTCTAATCGATATCTTCCTAAAAGACTAGGCTATCCTAGTTATGGCTGAAATGGACGACCCTTCTGGCCTGGACGAGTGTGTGGCCTAGGTACTTGGCACAACACACACACGCGTACGAGCCACTTCCCTTTAACCAGAGCTCATTGCACACATGAAATGCCGCCAGTATATTAGTTATTAGTGTCATAAACAATACTGGATGTAGAACACTAGGGGTGAAATTTAACCCACTTTGGCACCCCTAGTGCCATTGTTCTGAGAGGGAAATGGCTGCAATTGAAGAGATCTCACCAACCACTGGGTCTGTTCACTTCAACTCTTTTGCAACGCTTCAAATTTGTGGTAAGGACTGCAAACTACAAAAATGAAGCGCTCTATTTGGTGTAGAAGGAATTATGAAAAATTGGCGCAAAAAGCAGGGCGCAGCTGATAGCTGTGGCTCCCAGAATCGGTCTCTTACCGTAGCTTTTTAGACAACTGATGCATTTGCCATGAAGCTTGGATCTTTCCAGGTGCAGGAGCTACGCAGATAAATGTCATAACGGTCCCTTTTGGGGCCTTAGTCCCCTCCCCCTCTGCCAATAAGTAGTTACATACGTACAGTTACAGCTAAACCTTCAACCAACAGCAGTCCTTCCTGCATCAACGTATTAGCATTTCCTCATGTCCTTTGTGAGTGCTCGCCTGGTTTTGTCAATGAAGTGTCAAGTGCCCAACTATTAAAGATGATTTTTATCCAACTTGTGACGATGTGTGTACATGGCGTTGCTTGTCTTGTGGCTGAGTGAGTGCCACCATATGCTTTGTGGCTGAGCAAGTGACATCATGTGTCTTGTGGTTGAGTGATCGGCACCATATGTTTTTTGGCACTGAGTGACACCATTTCTCTCGTGGCTGAGTGATCGGCACCATATGTTTTGTGGCTGAGCAAGTGACACCATGTGTCTTGTGGCTGAGCGAGAAATAACATGTGTCAAAAGTGGCGTCTGTGCTGTTTGTGCACAGGTGGCTGTGCAAGCAAACAGTGCAGCGGGCCGGGAAAAGGCATCCCTAGAATCGCGGGCTGCAAAAGCCAAGGCCAAGCTGGACGCTGCCAGAGAAAAGGCTGAGGCTGTTGAGAAGGCGCCCCTTCCAAAAATCGAGGTGGGTGGTGTCATTAGCAATCCCCTGCATAGGTGCTGTGTTTAGAAATTATTTTTAGTGAAAATGCTGTAGACGCAGTTTCATATTTGGACAGACAAAAACGACCTCAGGCATGATAGGAGCTCGTCTAGCTAACTGGTGGTGCGTTCAGTGCTGCTGCCGGAGACGCATGTGCCAATGCCTTTTGGCTAGCAGTATTCACAAAGTCAAAGTGACACCTCACGGCAGTTGCTTTACCCTCGAAGTGTAACCTGCTTCTGCTTACACTAACTCTCAAAGCACACAATGCACACAATCCCTCGTTCTTTATGACGTTACGATGTGTTGACATCATTGTGCATTGAACAAACACCACTGGGATTGGTGCTTGGTGAGAAGCATGTGACCTGCCACGTTCATATCAAGTGCATGATGATGTGTTTCTTTTGGTGCACCTTATCCTACATTTGCGCATGTGTTCCTGAACACAGGTGGGAAGCTTTGAAGAGGTGATGATGCGAATGACGGGTAGCAGTGGGAATGAGCTGGCTGCGTGGAGCCAAGTCATGTTTGTAGCACCTAACTTGTTGCGGCAGGCCGTATTAAAGGATGAGAGTGCAGCTTCAACAAAGTAGATAGACGCCCTTTGTACCTGTGATGCGTAGATTGAGTGCTCTTTGCAATCGTTTAATTAGAGCTGTGTTGTGCCAGTCGCAGAACCTAGGTTGGACAGGATTTTTCCTGGGTGGAACATGGAAAGGTTCCACGTCTCCTCATACTTGTATTCAATTGAAAGCCATACAAAAATGACATAAGGGGATACAGACGAGCACACGCACACACACACGTATTGGGACTCTTAAATTTTCGAAGGCCGAGACGTTTTTGATTTGACCTGCAAAGATGCAAGCAGAGTCTGGAACGGCAATACCATTGCAAAAGAAGCACAGACAACCCCCTCACGTGTTTTATTGGGGCTAAAGACCTCCTGGGATTTTGTGTCCATCGCATCTAAACCAACCATAATGAGCATGACACTTTTCGTGTTGCAAGTTTTAGGGAGGTATATTTAAATTCAAAAAAAAGATTTGTCATTTCTCACGGTCATTTCTAGAACAGATGCGCAATAGCCGCTCCTCAAAAGTACACAATTCATCCATGCCACTGATTTAAAACGACATTGTGTCATGGTGACCCAGCACATAAACTCCTAGATGACATCATACACCACATCCAACAATCTTATGGCACCGTACATTTCTACAAGGTATAGTTCATGCTGGCATCTTAGGGGCTTTTTTGCTGGATCTGTGCCTGGTTCCTGTGCCTGATTTCTGTACCTGGTGCTCTTGCTCGTTTGAGGCTGGTACCCAGTCTCTTTGTGACGGAGTCGATGTGGGGAGTGGTTTTCAATGCCTGCGTAGTTTTTCTTGTCATTTTTGCTTTTTGCTGACTTGCCAGTGGGCTCGATTAAGTACTATGTAGACACTTCCCCTACCCAACAAGCAGAAAAGGCATGCATGAGGACAACAAAAGCTGCTAATGCCTCACTTACTCGGACACCGCAAAATCTTCCTCACCAATCTGCTAGAAACAACAGGCACCATTTACAGCAGCCACACAAGGAATTGGAACCCACTCCACAGCCTCGGAGTTACCGGTCTACATGCCACAGCACTCATGCAAAAAGTAAGCCTACATGCAGTCCTGCTACATGCAATCGAATTTGCGACAAAGATCATATAGATGAGACAGGACATCGAATACAACCCCCACAAATATCTGAGCAATGCTCCTAGTGGTATTCAGGCTTCTGCCTCCCAACCAGCACCCAATCCCCACTGAAAAGCTTCCCTTGATTTGATTTTTCAGGTGGGATGTTGTGTGTCTCTGCATCCATTGGGTAATGCAGAACATATTACAACATCCTTTCCTAATTTGTGCCGGTAGTGCTTACACTATCTGCGTTCTTATTTTTTCTAATGAGCCCCAGACTCTTTCTTTGTGTTCCTTCTCCTCTTTGTCTGACACGGTGGGATGCTGTACGGCTCAACTCATAACAGTTTTCAAATCCATGCCGGAAGTGTTTACGCCATGATGTGCGTTATTTTATAATACTTTAGGGAACAAGTGCGCTGATGCCACAGCAAAGTCCTCTGCGGAAAATCAAAGTGGCCATGATATCCACATTGACACCGATGCCCATCCCCACTCATCCATTTCCTGGCCGGCAAGAGTGGGAGACCCTTCCCCAGTTTGCCAACCAGATACTCCTAACACCTGCCAACCAGGGCCGCCAGCAGAAAGGTTCTCCATTTTCTCAGATCTTGATATGCTGTGAAAGCACACATGCACGCCCAGCACAAACTAGGTCCTAAATGAATACAGGTTTAAAGCCACTAAACAAAATACCAAGAACTGATCAAGGAAGGCATTGTCGAGAAAGACATAAGTAACTTATTTTGGAAAAATGCAAATGTTACCTCTGGAGAGAAGGAAAATGTCATGCTCTGCCGCACAGATTCAGAGATACAACCAACAGCATGCTGCTCAATTCAACCATATAGAAGGCCCATCAATCTGCCCCATCTGCCAAAAGCTAGACGGCACCTACCACTTGCTCTCAGGCTAGCTACAGACATCCCATTATAAATAAAATGGTTAACAGGCACAACGCTACTGGACAAATGATTATAAAAGCGACCCAACAAGGTACACAGGGTGCATGCCTGCTAGCACAAGCATGCGTAGGCAGTCGTGCAACGATGGTGCAACAAGGCGTTATACGCCCTTCTGAGGAGACACAGATAGGAGTGATTCCAACCTGGCTCTTACCTTCCAACTTCAATGCACAACAGCGACGGAAATTCAGCAAGCCGGATGCAATCATACTCACTCCGACGCAGCAACTACGCCCCAAAAAAAAACCCAACAAACACGGCTACCACACTAGGTCTGCCAATAATGCAAGAGGGGTAGCCCATAATAACCTAGCAGATGGCACTGCCAATCCATACCCCATGCTGGCGATGAACAACATAAGCTGCTAATGCCTCGCTTACTCGAACATTACAAAAACCTCCGCACCATCCTGCTAGGAGCAACAGGGACCATTTACAGCAGCCGCGCAAGGAACCCACTCCACAGCCTCAGAGGTACTGGTCTACATGCCATAACACTCATGGAAAATTTTAAGCCTACAACAATCAGATCCGCAACAAAAACCATACAGATGGGCCTAGACATTGAACACAACCCCCACAAAAACCTGAGCAATACTCCTGGTGGTGTGCAGGCTTCTGCCTCCCAACCACCCGATCCCCACTAAAAAGCTTCTTATTTTTATTCTCCAGGTGGGATGTTGTGTGTCTCTGCATTCATTGGGTGGTGCAGAACACAAAAACAAATTTCGTTCCTAATCCATGCCGGTAGTGTTTACACTATCTGCGTTCTTATTTTTTCTATTCTATCGTGGCACTTGATCCACACCATGACTTTTGCTCTTCATGTATTGTTGCTTGTTGTGTTAAAGGGCATAGAAATAAACGATGCAAGGTATACTACGCAGGTAGCAGGCAGTGGAAAACCACTCCGCACATTGCTTAAGGAAAAGAAAGCCACTTTGGTACCGAGTACGGTAAAATTCCTTAGCCAGCAGATAATAAAGGCCCTGTCAGAGATGCCTAACAGAATACCAGAAGGAGAAAACAAGTCATAAAGAGGCTGGAGTACCAGGCTGAAACAAGCAAAGTGTCAGGCTGCATTGCAAAAGTACCAGGCTTAAACAAGCAAAAGCGCAGAGCTGAGCTTGTATTTCTTATGAGTTGCATGGACTGAAGGATGCTTACTATTTTTTGTGTCTGGTTAAGGATCTTTGCAGATTTGAAGAATCACATCAGGTCGTAGAAATCTTCTTTTGAATCCTTTGGAATCAAACTCTCAAAGCAAAAGTGGAAAAGTCTCTTCTGTTCTGAAACTCATTGTCTCCTGGGGAGTGAGACAGGTCTGGAAGCAAGGTGGCATTTTTTTGCACGACAGCATTTCTCATGTCAAAGCCTCATTTGCAAAACAAGTATCAGCACTAGGTGTACACGGCAGGCCATTTATGTGGCACCGCTGGTAAGAACCAAAAGCCTGCGATCCATTTGTCCGTATTGTGCTTGTTGATTCTATCTTTAAATTTATGCTCCTCTGCCCTTTTCTCCTTGCTATTTTGAGTTGCCAGGCTTCGCTACCGGCCAATTAAACATGGAGACATCCCTATATTGAATCAAATTTTCATTACTTTACACACAACTTGCATACACAATGCTCCTCCAGACACGATTATGTACTCCCCTTGCTTACACTCACCAAGCGCGCACGCATGGAATCCCATGCCGGCCTAGAATACAGGCGCTATGTCGTGCGCAGCAACAAGATAGCGAGAGACTGACAGCTGATGGGCGATATCCTCGGGTCAAGCTGGAGTCGCAAGAGGAAGCTTTAAACAGACGGATGAAAGAGAGCAAGGCTGTGGACGAGAGGGTGAAACTCATTGAGACACCCGCCCAGTTGGAAAACCACCTTGAAAATGCTGGGGACCGGCTTGTCATCCTGGAGGTCAGACAGATGAAAAGCTAGAACTATTACGCACACAAGCATGCAAACCACATAAGCAAGCGAATACACACACACACACACACAAACACACACGCACGCACGCAGACACTCTGTAAACATGCTCTTACTCGCATGCACACACACACACACACACACACATACACACACACACGCACACACACACACACACACACACAACACACACACATACACACGCACACGCACGCACACACGTGTGCGCACACACACGCACGCACATACGCACACACACACACACACATAGATGCACGCACACACACACACACAGATGCACGCACGCACACACACCCACACACACACCCACACACCCACACACCCACACCCACACACACACACACACACGCACTCACACACATATACACGCACCCGTACGCACACACGTGCGCGCACACACGCACGCACATACACGTGCACACACCCACATACACATGCACGCACACTTACGCATGTTCACATGCATACAGACACATACTCGCGCACAGGCACACACAATGCAGCACACAGACAAGTACACACATGGCACGCATGCACACATACAAAAACACGCTTACACACACTCACTCCCACGCGCACACACACCCTCACGTATAATCAACACATACACATACAATTGCACACATACACACATGCACACACACACACACTCCACTCGCACTCACAAAGAAACGCACGCACATACATCTGTGCAGGTGCAAGGTGAAGCAGTGTGTGAGACGGGGATGGTGGAGGAGGCTGAGGCACAATGGAGAGAGGACGCCAAGGTGAGGATGTGGGAATGAAACTAACTGAGTCGCCTTGCTGAGCAGACGGACGGTTGGAGCCAATCACACACATACAAAAGGGGAGAGTGACGCAATCTTCCTTTAGTGATCAGAGTGAGCTGGAAGGATTGTGCCGCTTCACATCAACTGCAAGCCCAGGTGTTGGACCTTGCGTGGCTTTCTTTTCACCCCCTCATTCCACATCAGCTTCCACATCCGTCCCAATTCCAATATCGTGCTCAACGAAATCAGAAAGCGTGCAGGCTCAAAGCACAAAAGCACAATGCACAATTGTAAGTGTGGAGGGATGCACTTAAAGGATGCTCTTGGAGTCTGGGAGTGGAATCCTTCGTCACAGGCACCACAGACAGACTGTCTGTCACGGGCAGGCTTTTAGGCAGGAGTTTTTCAGAGGGGGGCAACTGGGGAAATGATTAAATTTGTGCCTTTTTTGCACTCAGAAGCCGGCCTTTCACTGCTCCTTTATTTGATTGGGACCATTTTTGCTCTAATTTGAAGCTGGAGTTATGAGTTACACGATGATGTGCTTGGATACATGTGGGTTGCTCTGTGTGCAAATTGGCTGGGCTGAAAGCCCACGCTGACCACCATAATCGTAATAGAGTGGCTTTGCATGGGAAAACAGCATATGTTGGCCTAGATCACCAACCACTTAACCGTTTCACTCCATCTTTGTTGCAATGATATTTGTTTGTTACAAGGACTCCATACCACCAGAAATTATGTGATTTGGAATGGTGGGTGGCCTGCTGTGAGGATTTAGTGGTAAAAAGTAGGGTTCACGCCGCAGCCAATTGAGCATCGGCCCCCTCATTGGCAACAGTCAAACTCAACTGCTATGGAGCCGCATTGGCTACCATTCGGAACTGAGTTTGACAGTTGTCAATGAGGGGGCCCATACTCTGGGAACATTTGACCCCATTGGGGGGTCAGCTGCCCCCCTCTGGGAGTTTTTGATGCCTGCATTCCTGCAAGTTGAGAATATTGCGCGAGTGAGTCGACAATCAAGCTGCCTTCCTACACCTGTCAGTATTGAGGTACATTGCAGATGATATGCTATGATGTATGATTACACAATTTTGGAGCTTCCTCTGATAGGCTTGTTTTGTAGCACACGTGTTTGGAAATTGTTCTGATGAAGCGCTTATATGATGTAAGAATCTGACCCTGGACATTCCCAGCTGCAACGTGAACATTCGGAGTCAATCCATCACACCCCTGAATTATTCTTGTGAACACAAACAATGGAGGGCAAGGAAATGGAGGCCTGGGAGCACATGGAACGCTAGCGCACTGCATGCAGATCAGGAAATGGATGCCTGGGAGCACATGCAACCCTAGCGCACTGCATGTAGAACAGGCCGCCATGTTAACTGCCCTCAATTGTTTTGCTTGCACGCAGGCACTGAAACAATAAAAGAGGCCTAATAGCACACCAAAGCACCTCCAAGTGCACCACTGCATGCTGCACGAATCAGCCTATCAACTTTTGCTTGCACGCAGGCACTGAAACAATAAAAGAGGCCTATTAGCACACCAAAGCACCTTCCAGTGCACCAATGCATGCAGCACGAATCAGCCTATCAACTTTTGCTTGCACGCAAGCCCTGAAACAATAAAAGAGGCCTAATAGCACACCAAAGCACCTTCCAGTGCACCATTCCACTGCATGCAGCCTAATAGCACACCAAAGCACCTTCCAGTGCACCACTGCATGCAGCACGAATCAGCCTATCAACTAGTGCTTGCACACAGGCACTGAAACAATTTATTACTGAAACAATTATTACAAGAGGCTTATTAGCACACCAAAGTACCTCCCAGTGCACCACTGCATGCAGCACGAATCAGCCTATCAACTTTTGCTTGCACGCAGGCCCTGAAACAATAAAAGAGGCCTAATAGCACACCAAAGCACCTTCCAGTGCACTATTCCACTGCATGCAGCCTAATAGCACGCCAAAGCACCTTCCAGTGCACCATTCCACTGCATGCAGCACGAATTAGCCTATCAACTTTTGCTTGCACGCAGGCCATGAAACAATAAAAGAGGCCTATTAGCACACCAAAGCACCTTCCAGTGCACCACTGCATGCAGCACGAATCAGCCTATCAACTTGTGCTTGCACGCAGGCCCTGAAACAATAAAAGAGGCCTATTAGCACACCAAAGCACCTTCCAGTGCACCATTCCACTGCATGCAG
>Ga0307942_1002203_pt1 | contig 15750 bp, 19 predicted proteins | sample OrgLakmetagen175_FD_201846 | JGI IMG/M metagenome (GOLD analysis project Ga0307942, IMG submission 201846) | Saline water microbial communities from Organic Lake, Antarctica - #175 | ecosystem: Environmental > Aquatic > Non-marine Saline and Alkaline > Saline | place: Antarctica: Organic Lake...
CACACACAAACACACACACACACACTCACACACACACACACACACACACACACACACACACACACACGCGCGCGCACACACACACACACACACACCTCACACACACACGCACACACCACACACATACACACACACACACACACATACACACACACACACACACACACACACACACACACACACACACACAGAAACGCACAAAAGCGCGCACACACCACACACACGCATGCGCACGCGCGCACACGCACATACACACACACACACACACACACATACGCAAACACACACACACACACAACAAACACACACACAAACACGTACACACACAAATACATACACACACGCATGCACGCACGTGCACGCGCACGGCACACGCACACACTCACACACACACATACGCAAACACACACACACACACACACACACACACACACAACACACACACACACAAACACGTACACACATAAATACATACACACACGCATGCACGCACGTGCACGCGCACGGCACACGCACACACTTACACACACACACACTCACACACACATACACACATACATACCACATACCACACACACACACACATACATACACACGCAAATAATTATACGTGCATTGGATCGGCACCGTGCTCAACAGAGAAATCTGGCAGCACAATTGACAAAGTGCTTACGGGAGTCTATGTAACATGTATAAGTATTGCCATCTTCTCTGCTGCTGTTAGCACAGAGGAAACAGCCACATTCATGCTCCTCCCTTCCTGGAATAAAGATATGACCACAAATCCCTATGCATCATGATCACTCTGCCGCAAATACCCACGCATGTGTAAATTCCTGGGCACCATTCCATCAAACCAACTCCAATATGAGAATGTGCCCTTCTGGAACAAGTTCCTTTCAAGGCTCTGGGTCTTGAGAGCTTGCTTCCAAGCTCCATGTGCACTCTGTGAACTTTGCTGCTAAACTTGTCCATACCAGATGTGCCCTTTCCAGTACTGTTATCAACTCTCATCAGGAGCCGGTTTCAGGCCAAGCCTGCAACCCTCTGATCCCCATTGATTTTTCCTTTCCTTCTCGCAGTGCAGGAGCTTTACGGTACTCGGTACCAAAGAGGCTCCTTTTCCTTAATTGATGTGGGGAGTGGTTTTCACTGCCTGCGCAGATTCTCTCTTTCCTTTTCTATCATACAGATCACTTATCGCACAACTCCTAATGGCTGCTACAATACAGTCAATCAAAGGCAAGTTTTTTGGCTCTCTGTATTCAAGACCCACCTCCCTAAAATGGCTGTGAATTATTGTGTTTCCTGCCCAAAAAGATACGGCTAGGAGAAACGGGGGCTTTAAAACTACAGCAGAGCTCTTCTTTTGAGGCGCTTGTCGTGTACAAGTTTGCCTAGGACTTGTGGCTGGTTCTGTCAGGGGTTGATGGTCCTTAGCTTGACATTTGCTTAATCACTTTTGAGTACCTCCGTCTTTGATTTTACAAGCTAGGCTAGACTTTGAGTTGAAGAAGCAAGCCTGTTGGAGGCTCTTCCTCCCTTTTCCTGGGCTCTGCGTGAGCACTTACTACGAGAGTGCTCTGCAGATCGTCACTTTTACCACCTCCATCAATCGCAAGTATGCTTTTGATCTATATTGTTGGGAAAATTACGACAGGCATAGTGTTTCAGGCGGTAAGAAGTTAGGAAAACGAAAACACTATAAAGAAAAACTACGCAGGCAGTGAAAACCACTCCCCACATTAAGTAAGGAAGAGGAGCCACACTGGTACCGGGTACCGTATAACTCCTCCACCAACCATAAAAGAATAGTGGCGCTGCGCTTGAGGTCTCTTGGAACTAGTCAGAAACCTTTAACATAGCCCATACTTGTAATCCATGCTTAAGCTGGTATCATATTGGTCGTGACAGCCAAAGCTCTATAATGAGCAAGGGCTTTCTCGATTGCTCTTCGATAAATCCCAAATGGCATTGTCTCCTATGCCTGTGCCAACTGCCCGGCAATTCTGCCCTAAGCAGAGTTGTGTGCACTCTCCTGGAACTGGTTCCCTGCTCACCCCAGCTAGCCTTGTGTGTGCAAATGCATGAGCTGTGCGCGCGCCCAATGCTGCTCACACACCTGCATCCTCAAGGTCCTGTGTTTGACCTGATGTGTGTGCCCACTGTCATGTATGCAACAAGAGTGCAAAGCAAGCAAGATGGCTGGTGCAGGCCTGTTGCGACTCTTATTACTTCGTGTCCTAGACCTATAAGTATTTTGTGTCCTAGAGACCAAAATATCAATGGGGATCAGGAGGATTGCAGGCTTGACCTGAAACCGTCTCCTGATGAGAGTTGATAATAGTGCTGGAAAGGGCACGTCTGGTATAAACAAGTTTGGCAGTGTAATTGACAGAATGAACATGACGCTTGGAAGCAAGTTTCTTCACTCTTTGAGAGTCAAGACCCAGCTTCTTAAGAGACTCGAGCGTGTGATTGTTGTAGATAGTGCCACCCACTCGTCCCAAAAGGATGTTGTGGAGGGTAAGTTACCTGGGTAACGGAGGCTCCTTGAAGGATGGAGCAGAGGCGTTTGTGGTGTTCCTGCGCGGCGCTCAGCTGGTTCTGGGGTCTAGTGTCCTCACAGTAGCTACTCAAACTCGATGAGGTGAATGTCACGTTGTAGAATGCTGAGATCTTTGGGTCGGTGCTGTCTGGGGACGGTGGATCTGCTAGTGGCTGGAGGTGCTGCTGGGGTGCTCCCAGTCCCCCTCAGTTGCCCTCTGCCACTTCTAAGAAACCACCCTCCTTCATTGCTAGTCTGTTGCCTTATAGTTTTTGCGGAGATGGGAGCCAATTGCATTGCAATCATTGCATACAGCATCCGGACGGCTGGAAGTAAAGCTATTATTGCCTGATAAGCGGGGTGGATTAGGAAAGGATGCTGTTTTGTGCCTTGCACCACCCAATGGATGCAAGGACACACAACATACCACCTGGAGAATTTGAAAAAAAGCCTTCCAACTCCATGTCCATTCTGTCTACTGTGCTGCTTGATTGCTCCTGTCCACAGCCAGCCACCATCATATGATACATTCCCTCTCCAGTATCATCATCACCAACCCTCTGTTCTGCCTGCTGGAGGAGCAAAGCTCAACAGCGGGGGGAGCTCTGCTCACTGATGATGTTTTATGTTGCTATGAATGCAAGTGCACGTATCCGTCCAAACCTTATCAGGAGATAGTTTTAAGTCCAGGCCTATAAGCCTATAATCCTTGCACGGCTGATCCTAAGAAAAGAAAAGAAAAGACTCCGCTGGTAGTGATGACACAGCCAGCATGATTAAGGGAGGGGGTTACTTAGGTGCCCGCACCAGGCAAACAATTTAAAAAGAAATTAATGTGGGTCAGGGGGGTTGTGTGCCGTAGTACCCGGACCCAAACCTTGACTGTTGTTGCTTGTGTTATATTGCAGTGCATACCTTGTTTTTATGAGTGCAGATGCATGTCTGGTGGAGTGTTCGTTCAGTTTGTGTGTCATTTTTTTCAACCTTATGGTAATCCAGATTAAGGTCTGCCAGAGGTTTGTTTGTATAGTCTTTGTAGGTAGTCCCCATAGCTCCAACGAGGATCACGTGAAGCTTGATTTCCCTATATCCTTGTCTGTTTAGTAGGTTGGCCATAAGCATGCTGTGCTGTGCTTTTGCTTTTTTGAATTGGGGATCAGGCCTAGTGTCTTCACAGAAATTAAACTCAATCAGGTGTACCTCCCACTGGTTTGGATTCAATTTCTTGTCTTTAGCAAGCTGTTGAGAGTTTGGGTTGCGGGTTGTTAAGCGAGAGGAGCACACAGTGCTAGGTAGAATTAGGATGGCGTCAGGACGAGAAGAGGCTTTAGAGCATGTGCTGTTAGTTTTGGAAGCAACCAAGAGGGCAGTGTTTTGTTGGCAGTGTTTCTCAGATCTAGGCCTTGCTCTCTTAGTTTATCTGCGCTGCCTACGTTAGTGTAGGCAATTTGGCTGGCACCGCGTGGTCCCTTTTGTAGGGCTTGGACAATCAGCACGCTTGCCGTAATATGTCGTTTTATAACCATGTTCCTCATTTTAGTGTGATGGCAACCTGAGAGTATGTTAAGCGCACTATTAGTGCAAGGGCAGATGGGGCAGTTTGCATTGGGAGAGAAGGCGTTTTTGATTATAAATTGTAGCAGTGCGGTACCTCATAACAATGTGTTTTTCGTAGAATTTGATATTACTATTGTTCCAGAATACATTTGTGGCTTGTTTATTAACCGAAGGTTTAAGGTTCTTCCAGTAGTTGTAATACCCTGTGTCTGTTTTGGCACTCCCCAGTTTGTGTGATTTTCAGCTTGGCCTTTAAATCAGAAAGTGCACGAAGCCTAGGTGTAGTTGTCCCTTGTCCGCTGGGATTCTCATCGGTGTCTTTAGCCGCAAGCCAGCAAAGGTGTGTGTATGCATTACCGTCTGGAGCTGGAGGCTGAAAGTGCATGTCATGACCTCCGTCATGTAAGTCTGGCAATTGCATCTGCACATTCATATCCGGCAATGCCACTATGGGCTTTCACTTTATAGAAGCAGATAGTAGGTTCTGGTGAAGCATGAATCATAGATACAATTTGTTCTAGCAGATTTCAGTGTATATGGTCTCGTTGCATTTCAGGGAAGAGTAGCTGTTTTCAAATTTGGCTTAGGGAGCATGCACTGTCCGTTGCAATCTGGGTGTACTTATTGGTAAGCGCTGCTGCAATCCCTGTGAGCTCAGCTCTATTGATGGTGTTTGTCATTCCCACGCCTCCTGACTCCACATAACATTCAGCTTTGGTTTGAGGGCAGTATACCCCTGCGCTTATAAAGTTTTTGGCCTTGCCTGTGCAGCTTCCGTCCGTGTATGCCCATATTTTCCAATTGGGACACTTCAATTCAAATTGCTTATCGTCCCATGGTTGGAGGTGAACGTTAGTGTTTCGGCCTCTTTCCTGGCCAGTGACGTCCTCTCATTTTGATTTGAAGTACTGGGGGCAAACATGGTTGGTGATGTGGTCTGTGTCTTCTCTTGCAAGGTACCGATTTTTTTCCCAAACTGCTTTTGGGATACTCCTTTGCAGTGTTTGCAACCAATTTGGTGAGGCATCAGTTAAATGCTGTTGTGTTTCTTTGTTCCAGACAGCAATAATATCCATGCTCCAGGTGTGGTTGAAATTACGTTGTACACCCTTCCACGAGGTTGGCATTGCATATGTGAGTTTTGTCTTGGGGATGAAGCCAAGCGTGGTGCAGTAATTTGGATTATCTTGCACTAGTGCTCTGTAGGCATTGATGCTCTTGTTTTCCCAGTTGGGTAGAAATAAGAAGGTGGCGGTTGGTAGCTCGCTACACATCGCAGATCGTAGGGAGTGTTGCACGCACTTGAGCATTTTTGTGTCATCATACACTGGGTGGCAGATTGAGAAACCTGTAAACTTGGTAAACACTGGGCTGTAGGCCATCCTTGTAACCCCTTGTAACCCCTTGAAACCTGTAAACTTGGTGGCAAATGCAATTTAATTGGCACCAAAGACAATGTCACGGTGACGTTCGCTCCAATGCAATATGAGGAGTTCCCAGGATCAAAGTCCAGAGCAGACGCCATTTTTCCTTTTGAGACCATTTCTTTTGAGACCATGGCTGATCCTAACAAATTTTTTGCTCTTATTCTTTACCTACTACTAGACCTCGGTCGACACAGTATGTGAGGAGATGGTGGCACCACGATTCAGCAGTAGCAGCAGTTAATCCATGCTCAGTTTCAGTACTGGTACAGTGCAGTAGGTTATACAGACCAGCAGACCAGTCGGTTGTACAGACCAGTTTCAGTAGTCTCACACTTGTGTTCAAACTCCAGTTGTCCCTGCGTTTCCAACTTGTCCAACTTATTTGTGTGCAATGTTTGTGGGTTTTGACCTTTTGAAAGGTAACTATTTTTCAGTTTGAGTCTACTTTGGTGAACCAACTTCTACCTTTGATGTGTTTTTGCCTACTTCTTCTCGTGTCTTTAAGGTTAGCATTTTCCAGTTGCGTTTCAGCCCTTTCTTTACTTGGTTTGTTTTGGGGTTTACCTCGTTCTCATAGGTTGAGCAGCCATTCCAGGTTGAATGCCTTTGTAATCCAAACTAAACTAAACTAACAGATTGTACAGATTTAGAAGTACAGATTTAGAAGAACTTCTAAATCTGTAGGGGACGTCATCAGCTTTAACAAATAGCGTCCCCTTATAGTTATAGCTTTCATTGTGATCATAGAAATAAGAAGCCCTCTGCTAAGCTGTCAGGTGCTGACGAGTTCTGCCTGACGTGGCCTTTGCCAGGTGATCTATTGCATTGGAAGGGTGAAATTTAAAAGCAAAACCAAATGCTTGAAACAGCTTAATAGGCTGCTGGCGGAGGTAAACCCCCGGCAGAAAGAGGTACTGGCATGCGCAAATGAGCGCCCGAAAGGCGTGGCATGTGTCTATGCATGTAAGCCATATTCATCTTGTCAGTGTTGACCGGGCCCGAGGGGTCGTACAGCATGGCCTGAACAGTGCCGCCCTGAGAACGAAACAGTGTGTGGACCTTTGTCAGCAGGTCATAGGCAGGCCTGGCCACACCGTTAGATGCAACTAAATGAATTCACATCGAGAATGAAGCTGACGAGAAGGAATGCATCACTCGAGCGTCAAGCCGCAACTCTTTCGACTTTAATTGACTCTTCCTTCTCCTCCTGCGATGAGGGAGAGCTAAGGTGTCTGGTACACCTAGGTGGCTTCTTTTTCTATAATGATGTAGGGAGTATTATTCACTGCCTTACTGCCTGCGCAGTTTCTCTTTTCCGCAATTTCAAGGCACACGACAGTGCGACAAGATTCAGGTGCGAAATCAGGTTGGGCAACTGACATGCCTACCCGTTTCACCTTACCAAACCCTTGTGTGCCTCGACACCACGCGCACGTGAAGCTTCTTGATCAATCTTAGAATTAATACAAGTGACTCTGTAAGGTCCCAATCTGAATAATAACGAATGGCAATCCTGATCCAGAATTCTCTGCGCGTCTCATAATCGGTGCGCCATTGCTTCGTTGGCTCTAGTAGGCTAAACCCTAATGCGCGCCTTGTTGTTAGAAAAACCATCTGTCACATGATGTAAGGAAATTCTGTGCATTCTCTGGATGGTGCTGCACAAGTGCGTGCGAGCCATTTTGAGACCAAATTACAATTTTCCTGTTGCTGACACGCCTCATGCCCAATCACCCCATTCCCAAAGCAAGTGTGCACTGCTGGCCAAGCCAAAAAAGAATGGTGACAGACTAGGCATCCACTGACGCCCTACCCTGTCAAACATACATGTGTTCACAGCTACCAGTGTGTTCTGTTCTACATATTCTGGGAATCACCTGCTGGTTGGTCCCGCTTTGGTGCGTGTTAGCTGCTAACCCTGATGGGCCTGGGGTGCCCGCTGCGCCATAGCCCCCTGCTGCTCCTGGGGTCACGCCTGGGTAGCCAGCGTACGCCTGCGCGCACATGGTGTGGGGCATAAGATATGTGGGGGGCATGCGCTGTTTCGGGGGCATACAATGTATGGGGCGTGTCACTAAATGTGTGAGTGCCTGAGCCACTTCAGGCATTGCCAAAGTAGCCAGAAATGCTTAATTTCACTAAGTGGGGATGAATCACAATGACTGATGACAATCAATTCCTGCACCACAAACTTTGCAAGTTCTTTGACGAACATGCTTACGGACGACATATGGGTGATCAGGCATGCTTACAAGCAGCATTTGAGTGGTTGAAGATGCTTACAAACAACATATCAACTTGTAAATGGACACAAGTGGCCTCTGCTGGGCCACTAGTGACACCAAGACATGATTTAAACCACTGAATAACATGAGCCTGCACACAAATCATGCTTGCTACACGTATAAATAGGCACATCTTGCTGGGTGCCAACGAGCACGACTACTCAGGCTCATCCAGGCTTGCCTGGGCACTTCTGTTACGCATCGTCATGACCAAAATTAGAGGCTTGCACACTGCACACCCCCCTCACAAGCTCGCTTAGGACGAGACCCTTTGTTACCAGTTCAATCGAGAGGACACAAAGGTTCAGCGACTGAGCAGATGACCATAGAAGATGACCAAGGCATACAACTGGGGATGCGTTGTGCGTAGGGTTGGCCATAACCATATATATACAGTGTATATACGGTAGTCTTGGCAGGGAAATCATCAAATACACGCCATATGTGGCGTATACCTACAGTTATGGCCAACCCTAGTTGTGCGTGCGTGTGTGCGTGCGTGTGTGTGTGTGTGTGCGCGTGAGAAAGCGTCACCCACCGAAGCATACGACGGGTCCATTCCGGGGTAGGCAGCTGCTGAGTAGCCAGCATACGGGTCGTAGCCCATGGCACCGTAGCTGCCCCCATATGCACCTCCATAGGGATCATAGGAGCCGTAGTAAGAAGAGGGGTGATACTGTGCCGCTGCTGCTGCGACTGCTTGTGGGTTTGTCGTGGCAGAGAGAGGTGGGGGCTTGCCTGCGTATGTGGCAGAGAGAGGTGGATGTGCAAGTCGTGCAATTATTTGTGTGGTGCTATTTGTGGGTTACTTTCCCTTGCAGAGGAGGGTGCCTGCACAAATGTAGCTGAGTGTGGGAAACTGACATACATACACTTGTCTTCTGCGTTATGTTTTCTTTTACACGTACACACAATTACTCTACAATTGCTTTAACTGTCTTTTAATAAAAACTACCTCAGAACACCTGATTATAATTAATTTGTTGAGAAAGGCTGCTGGAGGTACAATACTTACCAATTTTATCCCAACACTTCACACAGACACAAGCAAAGGATAAAACTTGTTTGTTGGAGGTATGACTCAATCCATAGTCATACCTCCAATCTATAAGATGCACACGAGGCTCATGACATTGCTAACAAACACAAATAAGCGAGCTCAACCCCCAAGGGTTCGGCCACTCTTAACTGTTTGCGTTGCATATTGACGCAGTAAATTTAAAGGTGGGTCGGCCACAACATTGTACATGTGGGTATGTGGGTGCGGTATTTTTTACAGTCTTTAGAAGAGACGCTTTCAAAAGTGCGGTGTATACATATATGCAGTGTTTGCCAACCATTATTCAAGAGTGTGTGTGTGTGTGTGTGTGCGTGTGACACACAGAGAGAGAGAGAGAGAGAGTTTGTGGGTGTGTGTATAAGTGTTTTAGTGTGTGTGTATGTCTGAGTGCATGTATACGTGTATACGCATAAAATGTGTGAGTATATAAACGGCACTTGCCTTGGCTGCGTCCCCAGGAGATGCGAATAGATTGGCCTCCCAAGTTTTGGCCACTCATCTCTGACATGGCATACTCTGCAGCAGGGCGATGCAAAAACTGCACAAAGCCACAGCCCTTGTTTGCAGGGATTTTTGTGTACACAAGCTCGCCAAACCTGTGAAGTGCAAGCAGTACAAGGGCAAGAGAAAGAATGAGCAGGGTCTGCAGGTTTTTTAGTAGGAATTTCAGTGTGTGGAAGTATGTTGGAGCCTAGAGCAAAATTGGTGTACATATAATTAGGGTTGGCCAGAACCGTATATACACACCGTATATGACCGTATGTATGGTGATTTCCCTGCCAAAATACGGTATATACACCGTATATACCTATACATGTATGGTTCTGGCCAACCTACATATAATCAAGGCTTTGTAAATTTTGTAACCTCATATTAGCGATGCAGAAGTAGAGGTGTATTGCATAAGTAGGTTACGTCTAAACTAGTTTTTGTGGATCGCTGGGTTCTGATGTTACAAGCCAGCCCATGCCCTGGGGTGTCGTGCAGTACATGAAGAGTGAGCATCGAGGACAATGAGCAACGGCTATACTGCACGACTATGGCCGCAGCCCTGCAAATGTTTTCCTCTCTTTTCTTCATCATGCCCTTGTAGTGGTATTGCCTGTACAGGCCTTCGTCCTTTGCCACCTCAACTTGCCTCTTTTTCTTTCCTTTGTTTTGTGTGGTATCACCACCTGCGCTGTGTGTCCCACTTAGGGTTACTGTGCACATCAATCTTGTCACACAGAGCACATCTTTCCTCATCAATAACGCCTTCTAAAAGGAAGCAACTTTGTTTACTCTTCATCACGCCTTTTTTTTCCGGATAAGTACCGAACAAAATGTGCCATGGCGGTGACGCAGATAAAAGGGACCCTTTTTTAACTTGAGAACTCGTCTGATGATTCTGGCACGTTTCCTAGCACTGTGCATGCAAGTCAAACGCTCACATATTGACGGGAGCAAATGTCATGCTGCATTTGAGACCATGAGGCGTGAGTGTGAGTGTGTGTGTGTGCGCTTTGTGTGCCCTTCCATCTCAAGTGCTGAGCAAACAAATTGCCCTTGTCTGAAAGATCTCGCCGGCCTACTTCGATGGTATGTGCGCCAAACACTCTGCTTTCAATACCCGTCTGGGCTTCTTAACCACCCCCATCTAGGGAAGCTGTGCTCAGAGGCCTACTTTGTTTGATACGTGAGCCAAACTTTATGTTCTAATATTCCCAGCTTGGTCATGAGAAATCTCCACATGATCTAATTCATTTCACTCTCTCACCTAGAGAATGTCATGTTCAAGTCTGCTTCGGTGACAGCTGGGGCCAAGCCTCCGATGAACAGTGTGGTGTTGTTGCTGTCCATCTCCTGTGAGCAAATGTGCACTTCGTGTGATACGCAGCCGTCTTAGAGGAACCCCGTTTTGAGAAATTGCTAGACACAGCAGGTAGCTCAACCCCCTTGAACAGAGGGGTGTTCAAACGCACTGGATACTTAAGCACCAAACAGACTTGGTCTCATCTGCTGACGTTAGTTTAAGAGGGGGCAGACCCGCTTAGTACGGAAAAGAAGAGGATGGAGCAAGCCTGGTCGTGCGCACGCGTTCATCTTATTGTGCACACGCACGAGTACTTGCAAACATAAGCACATGCTGACACACACGTGGACACAGATACACACGTACGTGTCGCCCAGGCAAGTTGGAGGCAGCAGGGGTAAAGGCGGGCACGCTTATGCTGATATCCATGCACGCACACTCGATAATGTCCTCACACGCACACACACACACACAAACAAACACACACACGCATAACACAAGCACAAAAACACGCACAAACGCAACCCAGAAAGATAAGAGGCAACAGGGGTAGCGGCAGGCACACTTAGACACGCATGCACAAATGCAGAACCATATATGCATACCATGCACGGGCACACAAATTTACACGCACCCCTGGCAAGTTGGAGGCAGGGGTAGAGGCAGGCATGCCTGTGTTGGCACTGGCGGGCTTGCGGGCGGTGGCAAGACTCACACGCACAGGGCGCGTGGAGATGTAGACGCCGTTCATCTCAGTCAAGGCTCTGTCGCGCTCCGCCTGGAAACAATAGACAAAAGTGTTTGTGTGTGTTTGTGTTTGTTCTGGTGTGCGTTTGTGTGTGTGTGTTTGGTGAGTGTTCTTTGCAAAGCTCCTAAATATTGGATTAGTGAGTGAGCTCCTAAATATCGGCAAATTATGTGCAAGAACGCCTTACATCTCTACTATTTTGTAAGTTTTGTTAGATAGACTAGCGTAAACAATTGGACCAGCTCCATACAAACCTGGAATTGAGCTGTGTCAAATCAGAAAGTAACAAAGAAATTTGTCTGTCATGCCAAACCAAGGTAGCCTACCAACGCCTGCCATCTGATTACAACTCTTCTCCCTCTCCAGCACGACGAACAAACACTTAAGGGGCCTGTGATCCATTCGCGGCAACGTGAACACCTCATGTAAACTTAATGTGTTGACAAAACACGCTGGCTTCACCTCTTGGAGGTCACACCCTGCCGCAAAGCCACTTTGATGCTCAAAGCTCACCTCCAGTGCAAATCGCACGAATCCGTAACCTCGGCTGCGCTGCGTGTTCGGGTCCAACATGACCTGGATGCGTGTGAACAGAGTGTGCATGCATGGGATGTGTGTGTGATTTTGCGTGTGTGTGTGCGTGTGTGTGTGTGTACGTGTGAGTGTTTGTGCGTGTGTGTGTGTGTGTGTTTGTGTGTTTGTGTGTTTGTATGTGTGTGTTTGTGTGTGCGTGTGTGCGTGTATGTGTGTGTGCGCGTGTGTATGTTTGTGTGTGTATGTATGTGTGTGTGTGTCTGTCTGTGTATGTGCGTGCGTATGCGTGCAAGCATTTATGCGTATATGCGTGCAGAAGTAGAGTGTGTACAAGATGTTATTAATTATGATTGTCTGTATATGTGCAGGCACGCGGGTACAAAAGGCGTGCGCATAATTTGCGTGCCTCGAGCATGAGCATAGTGTGCATGAGCATAGTGTTCCTGCCCGTTAGCCTCATGCATGTTCACTGGTGCCCTAGTGCACTTGAGAGTGCTGAGCCTGAGGCACACCTTGGCATTCTTGGTGCTGGGGTAGTAAGTGCGGAAGGTGGTATCAAGAGTAGCATCGTCCACGTCCGGGGAAAGATCTCCCACAAACAACGAGAAGTCTGAAGTGGAGGAGGAGGAGGAGTGCTGGTTGAGCGTGCATGTCAGCTCCACTTGGGGTGCACCAAGGAATGCAAGAGGGTTTGGTAATGACCGCCATTTACCTGACTCCATCTGCGTTTCAAAAATACCAGAAAATATAATAGAATATTAACAGTAACAATGCGTTGATTGCAAGCAGGGGAACACAATAGGCCATGATCCTTTTCCTGACCTGTTTGGTGGGTGTGCAATGGTATTGCCCAGAGCAGCAGTGGCAACCAACCCCGGGTGATCGCAGTTCAACACACAAACTTGCACTCATCCGTAGGCGGGCACAGCAGCAGCATTGATCATCAGCAGGATTGTACGGTTTGCTTCAGGACTGCAAGAGGACCTGGACAAGGGCAGGAGCTTGACGGTCCTGGAAGATCCCAGCTCGATAGATCCGGGAGGCATTTGCGTGCCACGGGACTTGGCATTAAAATCCTCTGACCTCTGTAGACAGAACAACGTAGGCCCCCGTTCGCATACATACATGCTCACATGCCTATACCGTTCCAACACTGCCATGCTGCATTGTCATTAGTTCCGTTGGCTGTTAAGATGCACAACTGTCTTTTCCTGTGTCCCTCAATTGCACATCTAATGGCAGTTGCAAAGAACTCATTGAGTTGTATGACCTCCTTACGTGCAAGCATTGGAAGGATTGACGTGAAGGAACTCATAAGCTTGTAATACTGTTTTTATATGTTTCGTCACCCGCAGGTGGTGGCCCCTTCCCTTTTCAACCCTGCAACCAAGTCACTCTCCATCGTAATCCCTGCCTACAATGAGGAGTCTCGGTTGGGGGCCTCGCTAGAAGAAGCACTCAGGTGAGGTTGTGGTGTTTTGCTCTGCAGGTGTGCTCTGCGCCTCACAGCTATAGACCAAGTCCTGTAGACTAGATATTAGTACTCAGGGTTACATGCATAAAGCAGCAGGCCTTTTGTGCGTGCGTGTGTGTGTGTCAGCGCACCGTCCCTAAACTTCTTGTTCGTGTATTAGCTTTTGTGCATGCACGTGTGTGATACAGCAACCTCTATTTCTCCTCAGCACCTGGTCATGTGTTGCCCTGTGTGCGCAGTTATCTCCAGCGGCGGCGCAACAGGCAAGGGCCGCAATTCACGTACGAAATCATTGTGGTGGATGACGGGAGCAGAGACGCAACCGTAAGGTGCGCCAGAATTAAAGCTGTGTTGCGCTTGAAACAACAGCTCTTGGATGGAGAGGATGGAGTGACTGATTATGAGCCGCCGATGATGCCTTTCCTTGGCCCACGAAGAGCTTTTTTGCAAGGGGAACACAAGCTTGAGGCTAGAGCTTGTCTTGATGGCTTTGTCTTGTGTGTGTCACAGCAAAACCGTCGAACTGCCCTCTTGAAGCAATGGCGACCCCGCCTTTTGCCGAATGCAAAGCAGGCACAAAATGTCATGTCGGATATCTAGCCAAAGAAATAGTTTGACAGGGGTGGGGCCCAGCTTCAGCTGCCACTTGCTCGTTTTGCTATCTGCATTCTTCCTTTAGCTCTTGCTCCAATCCACCGCTTCCTGCAACCGCACAATTAACTATATCATGTGCCCCTCTCTACTCACGCAGGGTGGCCTACAGCTATGTAAAGGAGCACGGATTTGACTCAGTGCGGTTGCTGCGGGTACTTAAAAACCGGGGAAAGGTGCGGGATGCCCGCCCTCTTTTGTTCAAGCACCCTGGAGTATCTGTGCTTCCTTTGATACATGTGCCTATAGTATGTTTACCTTACTGATAGTGATACTGATACTGATACTGATATTTGTTGGAGGCCCCTCGCAATGGCAAGGACAAGAAAGAACTGGAGAACTTTGTTTAGGCCTTGCAACACGAACTATAAAATGCAAGGGTTTCTGGGTCCTCCTGCGGAACCCTGTCGTTCAAAGGGTACAAAGCATCACCACCTTGACCAAGTTGCACCTATCAGCTGCCGTGGGCAGACCCGTGCCACTGTTGGGGGTGCAAAGCCATCCAGAAGAAGAGAAGCATGCATGGGCAGAACTGCAACTTGTGAGTGGGAGGACCCTTCAGAAATGCTTGCATGCAGCAGGCAGCCATCCTGATTTCAGTGCAGCAGTCCAGCAGCATCCCAGGAGAAGTGAGGGGGTGGGTTGTGCACAGTAAAGCCCCCTTGAACTTACAAAGTTAGCAGGTTTTCTTTTGTTAAAGGGCCTTGCTAAAGCATAATGCTCGTAAAACAGTTGATTGCATTTGCTTTTGAAGCTACGCTGCTCTAGTGTCACTTCAGCTCCTTTGCAAATACCTTGCCTGATATTGAATAGGGAATGTGGGTTGGACATGCTTTTTGCACTTGTGTTTTTTTTACCGCACAAAGTTAAGAGGTCAAGAGAAGGTAATGACAGCCCTGTCACCTTCCCAAAAGAAACATGCTGTCCGTGCTTACATTAGGCTTTCACACATTCATTGTCTTATGATCTAGCAACAACACACACGTTCTCTCTTGTGTAGGGTAGCCAGATAATAAACATGATCTATATCATCGTATGACACCTTGTACAAGAAATCTCTGCTTAAACTACCACGCTTGCACCATTTATGTATGGTCCTCTAAATCTGGTATCTGCCTGTTCATGCACGCTCTGTCTTGCTTTGCATGTGGGAGGTTCTGCCGGTTCATAAATGCCAGGGATGGGTCATACGGACTTTTGCGACGTCCCATACGGATTAATACGCTATTAATACGACATACGCGTATTATACGCAGACGTATTTTTGCTATTTTGGGGGGTACCCTGGGCTTGCACCAACCACCCCCCAACCACCACCGAATTGTCCCCCCAGCCTCCAGAACAATATAATGCCTCCTGGTAAAGACCCTGAGTGGCATCGTGTTGTTGTTATGGGACCGAAGGGGCAGATTTACGAGATGCCGATGCCAGATGCCGGATGCCAGAATTCCGAGATTTCAGCAGCGGTGCCCCCGCATCCGCGAGCACTTCATGAGGCAGAAACCCAGCCCAGCGTAGGTGTAGCAGCATGCAAAGCTGACCCGGCAGGAATCCTCAGGGCGTAGTCGCAGCGCTCGCATGGGAGAAATTGCCGACGCTAGCGCTCAGAGGGAGGAGCATGCAGGTAACGAGAGGCACCTGCACAGGACTACAGCAAGCACATCAGCAGCAGCA
>Ga0307942_1002207_pt1 | contig 15743 bp, 17 predicted proteins | sample OrgLakmetagen175_FD_201846 | JGI IMG/M metagenome (GOLD analysis project Ga0307942, IMG submission 201846) | Saline water microbial communities from Organic Lake, Antarctica - #175 | ecosystem: Environmental > Aquatic > Non-marine Saline and Alkaline > Saline | place: Antarctica: Organic Lake...
CACGTGAAGAGGAGACGGCGAGGCTGGTCTCCTGATAACCATGCATACCAACACAGGTCGCCAGACCCGACAAAAATTGAGAGAGCCACTGCAACGAGTACAGTGGCTCTATTTTTTTATTTCGTATACAGAGACCTTTTTTTTATTTCGTATACAGAGACCTTTTTGAAGGAATGTTCAAGACTCTGCATGCGTTTGCTCCTTTGAGCTCTGAATTTATTCCTTTCTTGGCTTGTCATCACAGTATCACTGATTTTGAGATCAATGCATTCCTGAATCAAGACTCATACAGACTCCTCAAGTTTGTGTCAGATTTAGTTTCAATTTTCGACACTGGTTGATTTTGTTTCACCAGTCAATTGCCATCAGCCAGAGTCTCGGGCTGTAGGCCATCCTTGTAACCCTTGTAACCCTATCCTTGTCTGTAACAAGCTGCTGTTCACCCATAGCCCATAGCCAGAATTTGGCAACAAAAACAGACACGCACCTCTGCTGGCACGCAGCAAAAATACAGCTGCAATTCATTTGATCATATTTCTGATGGTGATATCATTGGTGTAGTCTTTCAAACACAACTCAGTGTGACTTAAGTTGAGCAGCATAGGTTGAGCAGCCATGCCAGGCTGGAGGCCTTTGTAATCCAAACTAAACTAAACTAAACACAACTCAGTGTGACCTGTGACTGGAGAAACAAGGCCCTTGCTTGGGGCCCCTTGCTTGTGCATTGTGCGTGTCACGCCCAGCAATTGGTGGTGGCGACGAATTGTGTGACGGAGCGTTGGCAGGGAATTCAGTTTGCAGCAGGCCGCTGTGCCGATCTTGTACTTTGTTGTGATGGTAGTAATTTGATCTGACAACTGATACGTGTTGGTCCAGTCTACATTGAGGAAGAAGACAAAGACGCCAAACCAAGCTTGTACCATGATTTGTCGTGAGAACAAGTCACCGCAAAATAATTATATCGATCTCTGTCGTCACATGTTCAGACTGCTGCCCTTTGCCTCTTCAAACTTGTAAGAAGAGAATATCTCCCCACTCCTAACATTGGCCTGCTAGCTCTCACAATTCTGGCCCAAAATAATCTAACCTCCTCGTTGAATTGGCCAAGGGAAAATGGCCAAGCCGCTCCTGGGCCAGCTGCATGAGCACACCTGGCCTATCTCTCACAACCTCGGTTCAGGATTTTTCATCTCCTCATCGAATAAGCCCAGGGGGAAATGGCCAAGCTGCTCCTGGGCCAGCTGCACGAGCACACCCTTGTCCCTGCTCTCATACGCAGACACGTAGCACAGCTGCGAAGAGCAGGAGCAATGGGGGGACACAGCTTTGTGTATAAGGATATTTGTGGACATGCTGTATAAAAAGCAAGGAGTGGAAGACAGAGCCACATAATGACAAGGAGACACACATTGTAGCTACCCAGAGCAGGAAGCAACGGAGGACACAGTATTATTTGAAGATAGAGCAAACATGCTAGCAAGAGAGGAGTGGATGACACAGCCGCATAATGGCAGAGAAACACACAATGCTGCTACCCAGGAGCAGGAAGCAACGGAGGACGCAGTTTTGTTTTGAGGACAGAGTGGGCACGCAGTAAGGGCACAAAGATATCAGGAGGGAACGGAAGACATAGGCAGCTGAAGGAGAAAAGAGTGAAGAGTGGCAGCTGAATGAGAATAGAGTGAAGAGTGGCAGCTGAATCAGAATAGAGTGGAGAGTGGCAGCTGAATGAGAAAAGAGTGGCAGTCCATTGATGAGAAGACACGAAAAGCATGGAATTGAGAAAAGACTCTTACGAAGGCTGTGATGAATGTCATGACGTTTATGGAGACAAATATTTCCTCGTGAGACCAAAACTTTTTCTTACAACGAGTGACGGAAACTGCAGCCTTGCGGGGGTTTGAGGGTCACATAACAAAAGGTTGCGCACGAGGAGGAAGTACAGAGAGCTTGCACATGGAAAAAGAAAGAGTTAGGAAGTGCATGCCACAGCACATGCACACTGTGAGCGCAATTTGTTGTCCCAGCGCACACACATGCGCTAGAGCACACACCTCTGCGCTTGAGCACACACCTCTGCACTAAAGCACACCTCTGCGCTCGAGCACACACCTCTGCGCTTGAGCACACACCTCTGCACTCGAGCACACCTCTGCGCTCGAGCACACACCTCTGCACTCAAGCACACCTCTGCGCTCGAGCACACACCTCTGCACTCAAGCACACCTCTGCGCTTGAGCACACACCTCTGCACTCAAGCACACCTCTGCGCTTGAGCACACACCTCTGCACTCAAGCACACCTCTGCGCTCGAGCACACACCTCTGCGCTTGAGCACACTTGCTACTTGCTACAATCAACTTGTGCCTGAGCACACTTGCTACAATCAACTTGTGTCTGAGCACACTTGCTACAATCAACTCGTGTCTGAGCACACTTGCTACAATCAACTCGTGTCTGAGCACACTTGCTACAATCAACTTGTGTCTGAGCACACTTGCTACAATCAACTTGTGTCTAATCACACTTGCTACAATCAACTTGTGTCTGAGCACACTCGCTACAATCAACTCGTGTCTAAGCACACTTGCTACAATCAACTCGTGTCTGAGCACATTTGCTACAATCAACTTGTGTCGTCCGTTGTGAGGGCAGCCCAAAAGGAGTCTCAGAATACCAGTGGTAATCATTTGCGATTGTCACTCAAAGGAATGTCTGAGGACCGGTGTGTGTATGTGTGTGTATGTGAGTGTATGTGTGTGTGTATGTGTGCGTATGTGTGTGTATGTGTGTGTATGTGTGTGTATGTGTGTGTACGTATGTGTGTGTATGTGTGTGAATGGAAGGCTCCAAAATCGTGCTTGTACCAAATGGCGCCCCACCAAGCACCACGGCAAGTGACGTACGGGCCTTCACTAGTAACAACCAGTGTGCAGTAGAGGGGGGCTTCAATTACGTGCTTGCGCCAACCAGAGTCCCTCCAATTGATTGAAGCACACAGTAAAGAAGTATAATTGTAACTCGATTTACCTCTTTTCCAATTTATGACCTATTGTCTATGCACGTCACACCCAGGATTCCCCACTGCACCTGACACACAACTCACCCTGGATGTTGCATTGTGCTTATTGCTCATCACATCCTAGATAATGATGCATTGCAACTCACGCATACCACACCCTGGGCTTCGCATTGCACCTGACGCACGACTTACCCTAGATTTTGCATTGTACTTGATGTAAACGGCTCCCTTGATAGCTGCCAGATCTGCAGTGCCATCGACCTGAAAAAGAACCACAAACCAGGGGGCAACAGGGAAGTGCGTGAGCAAGCGTTAAATAAATCTGCAATCAATCCAGACACAGTATGCATCATTTGCAAATATGCAAATACGGTTGGGAAAAAATGTAAACTGTATTTAAGAAAGAGAGAATAAACTAAAACTGTATTTATGAAAGAGAGAAAACCAGAACAGTGAGCAAAGAAGACACACACAGACACATACAACATACACAAAGGAAGCTGCTACATATGTGTAAGGTTGGCCAGAACCATATATATATACGGTGTATATACGGTATTGTTGGCAGGGATATCACTAGATATACGGTCATATACGGTGTATATTATACCAATATTTTCCGTCCTGGCCAACCCTACATATGTGGCAAAGTAGGCTCTTGGGGCAACGAAGAAGAAAGCGATAAAATATTTAAACACTTTGCAATGCTCAAATTCCATCGCTCTCTTCTATTTTGGGCCTGAGGTGCGTAAACGTGTACGCGGCACCCTGTTCTCTGCTACGATGAAGGTCGCGGCGACCGCTGGTTTGATGTCAAAGTCTATACGATTGGTTTTTCCCCTACAAAGGGGGTACCGTGTGGCCTTGAGCAAAGCGTGATATGAACAAGGGAGCACGTGCGCATGGTTTTGTAAGAGTGGCTCATCCTGAGTTCAGCTGCATGAACAGACGAGGTAGACAAGGGTTGGCCAGAACCATACATGCATATGTACGGTGTGGTGGGGTGTGGTGTGTGTATATGGTGTTCTAAACAGAGAGCTCTTCTTCAGCAGGGGAACTGTTTTACGGTGTGGTTTACGGTGTGGTGTGTTTACAATGTTTTTGGGAAAATGGTTTAGCACAGGGGAGTCACCATCCGTACGGTCATATATAGGGTTGGCCACAACCATATATATACGTGTCTACACTGTATTTGGCAGGGAAATCACCAATTATACGGTCATATACGGAGCATATACACAGTTGTGGCCAACCCTACGAATGACCAATGAAGTAGATCAAAACACTTGCAGCGATAGGGGCCAGCGTTCCTGGTTTGTGTAGTATATGGTCATCCCTGTGCCAAAATCATCCCCAATAAGGGCTAACAAGCTTTCCACTCAATTCAACGCCCCCTATACACCTTTTAAATGCAGGATACTTGATTTTATATCTTTACCATTGAAATTTGCTGGAAATTTGGCGTTCTGGGGTGCTGTGTACGGCTCGGTGCCCCATTTGGCAGGGAAAAGGTGCATTTTTGAATTTGATCAACCTTTGCTTCAGGATATAAGCTTTCTAAATGTTATGTAACAATGCTGCAGTGTCGAATTTGGGGCACGGGTTCCTGGGAATGCCGGCGAGTGGGAGGCACTCACACACAAGGGACACAGAGGAAAAAGACCAATTCGTCGTTCCGTACCTGCTGCAAGTTTTAGCCCGTTTTTTGCTCTCAGTGTTGCGGGGTTAAATGACAGGTTACTATACAATGTAAATGGGGCCAATCGACGGCCTGGCTGAATTTTGGTTCAATTTTGTGTAGCGTTACATGCAAGCAATTTTAGCTGGAGCTTCTTCGGCTCCACTTCACATCCTCACTTTCACATCAGAGTTGCGGTATGAAATATCAAGGATATTTAATACCTACTCAAATTGCGAGCCAGCCACTGGGTCTTTCTGCCTGCTTTTTTTGTAGACATGTAAAGAAATAACATCAGTGGCTATCCAACGCAACTTTCAGGTCCCAAAACGGTGGAGTGGTTGGGAATGATGTGTCCAGTTTAGGGGTATTGGCCCTATTTGCCCGGGGGTGTGGGGGGGGTGGCATGGGGACGACCAGTAGAACGTCTAGGGTTATGAGCGACTGTATGAGCTTGCGCGCAGACTTTGCACACTTTATTCATACAATATACATCTGAATAGATAGACACTTTGATACACGTGTGTATGTGTGTGTATGTGTGTGTGTATATGTGTGTGTGCACGCGTGTATATTCACTGGGTTTTTTCATTAGTGTATTGCTGTAGGGTTTCGTGATGCCGTAGGGTTTCGTGGTGACCTCCCTCGATGCAGGATTTTGTCCCTCACATCAAACACACTTGTGTGTACGGGCGTGTATGTGTGTATGTGTGTACGTGTGTATGTGCGTGCATGTGTGTATGTGTGTCTTTGTGGGTACATGTGTCTGTGTGTATGTGTGTATGAGTGTATGTTATGTGTGTATGTGTGTATGTGTCTCTTTGTGGGTACATGTGTCTTTGTGTGTGGGTGTGTGCATTGTGCATTGTGCATGCGTGTTTTTTTTGTGTGTCACATCAAACACACGTGACATTATGTGTAAGGCACACCAAACACACGTTTATGTAAACAAAATGTACTCTTCTTCCACTCACCCTAGATACAGGCTTCACGTACGGAAGGCCTAGCCCTTGGCACCAATCTCTCAAGGCTCTCACTCCCACACGCACACTCCCGGCCATGACCCCAAACATGACCTCCTGGTCGGCAGAGCTGTCATCTGTGTGTGTGTGTGCTTATGCAACTACACCTGTGTGTGCCTATGCAACTACACCTGTGCGTGCCTACTGAGTGTGTGTGATTTTCCGTGCAAACTTGTGCGTGCCTACTGATTGTGTGTGCGTACATGTGCCTGTGTGCATGTGTCTGCATGTATGTGTATGTGTGTGTATTCTCTGTCCCCTACAACGCGGAGTGGCGTCATCACTGCTATACCTGCTAGAGTGCGTACGCACGTATATGTACCCTTTAGACTGATACGCCTAACCCCCTGTCTGGTGGAAAAAATAGCACCGGCATCCTCCTCCTTACCTTGCCCGTCCAAGCTTGTGCTGCCTTTACTGTCTATTCCCTCAGGGCTGTCTGACAGGCCCTCTTCACCTGTTCTTCCAGATGTCTGGGTCATTTCTGCTTCCTGCACAGACACACACACCAAAATTCACACATACGCCAAAATTTACACGCACGCCAACATTCACATGTACGCCAAAATCCACACGTACGCCCAAATTCACACGCACGCCAAAACTCACACGCACGCTGGAATCTTGAGGTTGCTGCTCTGTCTAGTACACGCTGATCAATCTTGTGTGTTGTGCACGTTAACCTTCACACCTTTCCATAACATTGCAAAACTTCACCACCTGCATTGCACGCGCATTCGCTTCTGCCTGCGCTGCCAGTGCATGCAGCTCTGTGTGCAATCATGCGTTTGTTCCTCCAGAAATAATGTAGGTATTCCGACTTACTTGGTGCGGCAAAGAGCATATAGGATTCCTCACCCTTTTATTTCTGCACCAATGTCTTAGTCAACACACGTATAGCGTTAGTGACCGCCCTGAGCATCCAGAGAAAAAAGAACAAAAGGAAAACCACTCTCCACACTGGTTAAGGAAAAGGAGCCACTTTGGTACCGGGTACCGTATAAGAGTTTAGATACACTCGAGAAAGCTGGAAATGATCAGGATTGCACAAGAGTCTCAGAGCCGGCGAGTGTAGTCCTGACATTCTGTGCCGGTGTTAGTAATAGGCACAGAGAACTGCACAGATCTACCTGTGCGAAACCTCAAGATACTGGTGCGCCAGCCCTCATCCTGCAACAGGATACTTTTGCCACCTTAACATGTACACATACAGGAGTCAACCCGCCAAATTGGCTTCTGATGAAGGAAATCAAATGTAGGAATATGGTGGGCCAACCCTCAAATTGGCAAAGACTTCCTGTTGCGCACACATACACATACACATACACACATACACATACACACATACAGGAGTCACCTTCCTCTAATTGGCTGCTTATAAAATCCTAGAAATTAAACGCAGGATTCCGGTTATACAGGAATCACCATCCCTTGATTGGCTGCTGCTGAAATCCTAGAAATCACACATAGGATCCCGGTAATACAGGAGTCACTATCCCCTGAATGACTGCTTCTGAAATCCTATAAATTAAACGTGGGATTGCGGTCATACAGGAGTCACCATCCTCTGAATGGCTGCTGCTGAAATCCTAGAAATTAAACGTGGGATTGCGGTCATACAGGAGTCACCATCCCCTGAATGGCTGCTTCTGAAATCCTAAAAATTAAACGCAGGATTCCGGTTATACAGAAATCACCATCCCTTGATTGGCTGCTGTATAACGATTCATATCAAGTTAGGCAAATGTAGGTCTCTGCTGTTTTTCTAAAGGTTCTAAAAGTTCTAAAAGTAAAAGTTTAGAAGTTAAAAGCGCATGTACCCATACGAGACACAGCAGAGAGCTGTGCCAACGTTCATACCTCCATCAGAAACATGGAATACCTCCATCAGGAATACAGGAATACAGGAATAAAAGAATACCTCCATCAGGAATACCTCCATCAGAAACATGGAAGAGCATAACGATGTTAAATGTCACAGGAGCGTCCTTCCGCCATCTCACGATACAAACAAGCAATACAACAGAATAAAAATCATTGATGAATGCAAACCTAAGTACAGGTACGCTTCTATGGGCAGTGCTTACTGACATATAAGAGCAGCTGTTGTGAGCAATTACTTCTGCACACAGCCAGCAATCGACACACATATGTAGGGTTGGCCAGAGCCATATATACACGGTGCATATACAGTAATTTGGGCAGGGAATCACCAAATAAACGGTCTTATATGGTGTATATAAACAGCTCTTGCCAACCCTACACATATGTCATAGATTGTTGTGCTGAGTCTTATACTTTGCAGTGACAGTGGTTTGTTACTTACTTACATCAACAAATTGTGATTTGTTACTTACTTACAGTGATTTGTTACTTACTTACATCAACAAATCACTGTCACTGCAAAGTAAAAGACTCAGCACAACAATCTGTATGCCAGGATGAAGTCCTCCCTCAGAGAATGCCGCGGCACATTTATGTACTGGACACATTTTGTACCACAACGGCCCTTTGCGGGCAAAAGTGCACAGCATTTCAGCAACAATGCACGATTCTCATCGCCTTAAAGGGCAATTGATGCTTTGCATGTCAGCACAAACCATTTATGTATGGGACACGTTTCGTATCACAACAGCCCATCTACGGGCAAAAGTGCACAGCACTTACTCATCGCAATTATTGCACAGCATTTGAGCAACAATGCACGGCACGCATCCCCTTAAAGTAAAAAATAATACACAGCATTTCAGCACATCCCATCATTTCAACAGTACACAGCGCTGTTGACTTTATCTTACAGGAAGATTAGAGCAGAGCATATCAGCACATCCCATCAAACATTGTCAGGCAAAGAATACGAAATGTCCAATGTGACATGGGCAGCCAGACAGCGATCCACCTAGTCACTTTACAGGGCAAGTAACACTTGCCCTATGCGCTGGGCCTGCAGGTAGTGCCTGTCCTGTGCACTGAATTTAGAAGAAGCAGCTACAGAGATTCTCCAAATTGCGCAATCGTGTAGCAGTTGCAGCAGGTGCGTGCACTTCAGGTGCGTGCGCTTCAGGTGCGTGCAGCAGGTGCGTGCACTTCAGGGGCAGATGTTGAGTCTATAGAAGCAGCTACGATAAACAGAGGTTCACCAAAAAGCGCACCTGTTCCACAGCAGCAGCTGCTGCCGCTGTATGCACTTCAGGGGCTGACGCTGGGTCCAAAGAAGCAGCGAGGGCGGCAGTCGCTTGTCGCTTAGAAGGGGCCCAGCCAGCGGGGGGGAAGGGGTTTGCGTAAGCCACCTGCACGTGTTTATGTGCTAGCTTGAAAACCATACCATCGGTCCAGCGGTGAACGTTGGACCATGTGCAGGCTGCTTGCCGCTTTGCAGGGACAGGGGCGTAAGTTTATAAAATTGGCGCTTCCAGCGGTTACCAATGTTGCATGAATGGAACATGGTTTGTGGCAATGATCACCTGCACGTGTTGTGAGTGTCACACCGTCAAAGACAACATTACGAGGAATAGGTAGGGTTGGCCAGAACCGTATACATATATGCGCCGGATATGGCCGTATGGCCGTATACTCGGTGATTTCCCTGCCTTACATACTGTATTTGCACCTTATAAATATGTATATACGATATATGGTTCTGGCCAACCCTAAGGGATAGGAGGAGCAGACGTGGTGCCCACAAAGAGCAGCTCAGGGGATCCTGGAATTTGCTGCGCGGGTCAGGATCGGTATGAATGTAAGAGCAAGTAACGAAAGCGTAATGCATACATCTTTTTGTACAGTTATTGCAGAAGTTTCAAACTGTCTACGGTGCACGCAGTTCCCCACTAAGAATGAGGCTTGTAAAAGCCATATGATCAACTTTTTGTTAGGATGCACTTGTTGATGCATAAGTTTCTTGTAAGCCTTTTGGAGGGACAGGAGGGACAGGAGTTTGTGCAGCTATTATGTGCAACAGGAGCTGATTTTGGCACTGTCGATAGCAGCCAAGTGTCGCACACATCCCTAAATGATGTGGCAAGAGATTGTAGTCCGACAAGCTTCCCACCAGCAAAGCTGTCCTTAATGCTGCCCGCTTCTCGGGAGACTCCACAAATTGCGTGGCCATGCCTCTGATTCCTTGACGTGTGAAGTCTTTCAGGAGCTTCCATGCCAGCTGTGTTGTGGTGTATGTGTTTTTTGTGTGTGTTTGTGTGTGTTTGTTTGTGTGTGTGTGTGTGTGTGTGTGTGTGTGTGTGTGTGTGTGTGCGTGTGCGCGCATGTATGTTTGTGTGTGCGCGTGTACATGTGTGTGTGCATTGTGTGTGTGCTTGCATGCGTGGATTTTGTGTGTATGTGTGTGTGTGTGTTTGAGTGTGTGCGTGTGCGCATGTGTGTGTATGCACGTGAGTGTTAGCATGCGTGGAAGATCACTGTGCATGCATGTCTGTGTGAGAAAGGTCTGTATGTATGTGTGCGTGCATGCATGCGCGTGAGGTTTAACATGCATAGATGATCACGGTGTGCGTTGTGAATGTGCACGCACGCTTGACCTGTAGATCTGTGAGCCCGCATCTCACCTCTGGAGTGGACGCGAGTCCCACTTGCTGTGGCGGTGATGAGCTATCCCCATTAACAGTGCTGCATAATTTACAATTCCTGCTCCTTCTTCTCAGCTGATGGTGAGCGCTCGTGCACTCAAGCGCGCCTTGCAAGGGAGCAGGGCCTGGATATCTATTGATGGCCAAGGATATTGACGGTACATTGACAGGATGAGGTGATGCTCTGGTTAGGGGGTACCCTTGCACAGATTTGCATGTTTTGCAAGCGAGTGTCATTCCGGTGTTTTCTCTGCTAAGTGCTAGAATAAAATTTATAGAAGTAGAATAGAATGCATAATAGAGGCGGGCCGAGACCCATTCTTCCTCGGGCGCGCGGGGATTCTCACAACACTGGAACCAAGCCGACAGCAGCTAAACTCATAATCTTGGCCCTGTTCTCGCTTGGCATCCTAGGCGGATTTTTCTGGACTCCGTCCAGCACGGTATGGCATTGGGAGCATTCCAGCTTGCACCCACATCACTGGTTTGACACACTTTGCATGTTTCACACTGGTGCATGTTTCACACTAATGCATGTTTCACACTCTGCATGTTTACACTGGTGCAGGCACCCATCCTCAGGGCGACTGAGCTCACGAGGCACGATGGTACGTCCCCCGTCAACTCTCTCGTGCGCATCTCACGTGCCTGTGTCCTTGCTGCCTAAGTTTTCTCTCTACACCAATGCAGGCCTTCGTGCGCACACCAAGGAGTCCCATGGAGATGTGGGTAATCAGGTGCTTACCGCGCTTTTAACGCTTGCGCACGTGTGCGTACCCGCCCCCCCCTTCTCACACAACATTTACACATACAGATACAAACACACCTACACACTACACACACATAACATACAAACACATACAAACACACTTACACACTATCAAACACTCATACACACACACACACACACACACACACAAACACACTATCAAACACTCACACATAACATACAAACACATACAAACACACTTACACACTATCAAACACTCATACACACACACAAACACACTTACACACTATCAAACACTCATACACATACACACACATATACACGTACACATTCATACATACACACACAGCACGCAAACACACACACAAAAACGCACGCACACACATACACACATACACACACTTATATCCGTATTCACACTCATCACACACACACGCACACACACACAAAATAAACAAGCACACACAAACAAGCACACACATACACGCATACACAATTTCACACAAACATACACATACACACACGCACACACGCGCGCACGCACACACATACACACATGCATAGACACATAAACTTCACACACACATTCACACATTCACACATACACACACACACACACACAAACATACACACACATGACGCACCACAGGCTCGTGGACTATCGGTGGAGGAGCATGATGAGCGCCACCCCATGAATAAGGCGCAGGTCATAGCGCAGCAGTCCCATCACGAGGATCAAGATGAGAAGGATGACAAGGTGCGGCAGCGTGGGCATTACAAGGGGCGCACACGCCAAAATGCAAGCATACTTTGCAACATGTGTGTCGAGACCATCCATGCTTTGATGTTGTCCCTGCCCATGAGGTAGACAGAAAAGTAATGCAGCCACCAAGACGTGAAAGGCTTTCCAGAGGACGGTCGTTTAGCAGAAGGAGGGACACTAAGCGAAAGCCAAAAGTGTTCTTTTTTTGCATTTGAGGGGCAACCACTCAGCGACTTACACCACTCCATCAAGTCCAAACCAATCTAGCCACAAACTGAAGCTGACAAGGATCTGTTGTGAAAACTTTGCAGCTACTTTGGGGTTTTAATTAAAGTGGGGTGCAAGTGGGGTTAAGGGGCCTGTCAAAATTGTGCCCCCCAACTTTTACTTACAAACTCAGCTGCGTTGAAATTACACATTAGTGCTGAGCTTTAAAGTAGCAATCAGGGGGCATGTACTGTAGGGACAGGCTTGGTCAGAACCGTATATGTACACCGTATATAACCGTATGTACGGTAGTTTCCCTGCCAAAAATATTGTATATACACCGTATATACGTATGTATGTATGGTTATGGCCAACCCTACGTAGGGAGCATCAAAAGTAGTGACCCTTTTGGTACCCTTTTTGGGCCTCGCTGTTCCCCCTCTGATCCTTAACTGCACGAAACACACACATATATACATGCACACACACATATATACATGCACACACACCCATAAACACACACATATATACATGCACACGCACCCATAAACACACACACACGCGCGCATATATGTACGCACACATATGTACACACACACACACATACACACACACACTCACACACACAACACACACATTCACATACACACTTACAGAAAAGCACAAACACACCTGAACACAGGGAAGCCAAGGGCTCCACGAGCAGCATCGGCAGCACCAGCAGCAGCAAGAGGCACTGCAGCAGGCTTTGCATGAGCAGCAGAAGCAGGTGTGTGTGTGTGTACACAAGTATGTGTGTGTGTGTTTGAGTGTGCGTGTCTGTGTGTGTGAGTGTGCGTGTCTGTGTGTACATGCTTTAGTGCATGAGTTCAGAGGCTGATTGCAGGTGGACAATGTGAGATAGCGGGAGAAAAGGAAGCACACAAACTGCCCAGGAAACCCATCTTTAGCGCTACTTAATTTGCCTAGCTCCTTCTGCGAACGTGATAATGCAGGCAGACGCCGAGGGAGTGGTAAGAAGAGAGCGTAGGTTTCAGATAGAAACACAACTAATGTGTAATGTGTGGGGTTGGCCAGAACCCTATGCATACACCATGCACGCTTGTGTACTTGGTGGTATCCCCGCCAAGATCACTGTTTATACTTTGTGTAAAAATGGTACTGGCCAACCCTAGGAATGTGCCATTTTCACACAGCCTCGCTCCTTCAGTGATGAACCAAACGCAGGCAGGCGCCAAGAAATTGAGGGAGAAAAGAGCATATGTTTCAAACACTAAACACAACTGAATTGTATGATGTGCCACTTTCACACAGCCTTGCTCCTTCAGTGATGAACTAAACGCAGGCAGGCGCCAAGGAATTGAGGGGAAAAAGAGCATATGTTTCAAACGTTAAACACAACCGGATTGTGTGATGTGCCACTTTATCACAGCCTCGCTCCTTCACTGAACCGAACGCAGGCAGATGCCGAGGGGTTGAAAGAGAAAGAGGGAGTCGAGGGTCGAAAGGTGGGTATGGAGTGCCCTTGCAGCTGCATGTTCCACCGAATGCTTTCATTGGGAATCGAATTGGAATTGGGTATCGGGTGCCTTTTTATGTGCACTGGTTCAAAGTCAAACAAGAGCATTGTCAAGCACACTGAATCACACGTATACGTATTGCACTGTCAAGTACACCGAATCAAACGTATACATATTGCATTGTCAAGCACACTGAATTAAACGTATACATATTGCATTGTCAAGCACACTGAATCACACGTTTACATATTGCACTGTCAAGTACACTGAATCAAACGTGAACAATAGCACTGTCAAGTACACTGAGTCAAACGTAAACAATAGCATTGTCAAGCACATTGAATCACACGTATACATATTGCATTGTCAAGCACACTGAATCAAACGTGAACAATAGCACTGTCAAGTACACTGAATCAAACGTAAAAAATAGCACTGTCAAGTGCACTGAATCAAACTTAAACAATAGCACTGTCAAAGTGCACTGAATTAAACGAAACAATAGCATTGTCAAGTGCACTGAGTCAAACTTAAACAATAGTACTGTCAAGCACACTGAAACAAACGTGAACAATAGCACTGTCAAAGTACACTGAATCAAACGTGAACAATAGCACTGTCAAGTACACTGAATCAAACGTATACATATTGCACTGTCAAGTACACTGAATCAAACATATACATATAGCACCGTCAAGTGCACTGAGTCAAACGTAAAAAATAGCACTGTCAAGTACACTGAGTCAAGCGTAAACAATAGCACTGTCAAGTACACTGAGTCGAACGTAAACAATAGCACTGTCAAAGTACACTGAGTCGAACGTAAACAATAGCATCGTCAATTACACTGAGTTAAACTTAAACAATAGCACTGTTAAAGTACACTGAGTCAAACAACAGCGCTATCATGAATTGGGTTGGCCAGAAACATATACATGTCCATCATCACACTACACATGGAGTCATTTGAACACATACTGTGCTCATGATCGCACGCAGCACGCAGCTATTCAAGCACACAATCACACTGTGCACATCATCACACTACACATGGAGTCAATTGAGCACACACAATTACACAGTGTCCATCGCCATACTAAGCACGCACAGAACTCGTGTGAGACTTGTGGCACTTTATAAGGTCAGAATGTAAACGCAAAGCGTCCATGAAACAGAAGGGGCAAGAGAGGAGGGGCAAGGAGTATTGAGCAAGGGGTCGAGGAAGGACACACGAGTGAGGACATATACACAAGCAAGTGCACACACCCACACACACACCAATGCTTATTCACGCACTCACAAGCAAAAGCACACACACAACCGCTCACATCATGCACGCTATCACACGCTCTTGCAGGAGGAAGAGGATGAGGAGGGTGAGACGTTGAGCAAGGGGGGCGAGGGTGTACAAGGTAGTACTGAAGAAGGGGGAGAAGCTGCAGGAGATGTGCAACAGGAGCAACAGCAGCAGCAGCAGCAGCAACAGCAAGCAGAGGGTTCTGAGCTGCCGGCTGAGGGGGCTGTACGGACCGATGGTGTGTCTGTGTGTGTGTCTGTGTGTTTTATCTTTGTCCATCTACAAGGATTGGTGTGTGTGTGTGTGTGTAAGCGCGCGAGTGTGAGTTTTTTGGTGGCGTGTGTGTGCATGTATGCTTGTGTGCACGCATGTGTGTAATTGTGGCTAGGTGGAAAGTGATGGGCGCAGAGAATAGAGATGCACCAATGCATGAACGATGATGCAAACCCTTGTTTTCATCTCAACGAGGTGTGTGTGCGCTCGACTGTGCTGAAATCTGCCAACACCTCTTGCGTACGGAAAGGAGCTTGCATATGTTTGCCACTGTCCCGTCTCGTTATCGTGATGGTTGCGGTGCCCCATGAAATGAATTCACAAAATGAATCCATTGAATCCATGGATGTGTACGCTCATTCGTGCAGGCAGTGCTGTGTGGCACGCAGTTGGTGTCAAAAACTTGATTGCTATGTGGCACGCAGTCGGTGTCAAAAACTTGATTGCTGTGTGGCACAAAGTCAGTGTCAAAAACTTGATTGCTGTGTGGCACGCAGTCGGTGTCAAAAACTTGGTTGCTGTGTGGCACGCAGTCGGTGTCAAAAACTTGATTGCTGTGTGGCACGAAGTCAGTGTCAAAAACTTGATTGCTATGTGGCACGCAGTCGGTGTCAAAAACTTGATTGCTGTGTGGCACGAAGTCAGTGT
>Ga0307942_1002208_pt1 | contig 15740 bp, 16 predicted proteins | sample OrgLakmetagen175_FD_201846 | JGI IMG/M metagenome (GOLD analysis project Ga0307942, IMG submission 201846) | Saline water microbial communities from Organic Lake, Antarctica - #175 | ecosystem: Environmental > Aquatic > Non-marine Saline and Alkaline > Saline | place: Antarctica: Organic Lake...
GGAATGAAAGCAGTAATATGCACCAGCGCACCTTGAGGGCTACCTCTGCCTGCTTGGTGGTGAACCAGCCTAAGCACACATACACAATGTGTAATATGCACAAGCGCACCTTGAGGGCTACCTCTGCCTGCTTGGTGGTGAACCCCATGGCTGCTAGGGTAGACACTGACTCCTCACTCACGCCAGCACCACCCGCAGGAGCAGAGGGTTCTGTGTGTGTATATGTAAATGGGAGTGTGCGTGTATAAGAGTTTGCATGTGTGTGGGTGTGTAAGTGTATTGTGTTCGTGTTTGTGTGTGTGTGTGTGTTGTGTGTGTGTGTGTGTGTGCTTGCAAAACGGCATTCAGTGCTAAAGGCCACCAAAAGGAGCTCTTCCTGTGCTGCGGTAAAGTCCCCAAGAAGTCACAGTTGAGTTGATTTGAAGCAGTGCAACAGGCTCTGTATCACGGTCTGTTGATCAGGTCAAAGTAGTTAGTATATATATATATATAGAGAGAGAGAGAGAGAGAGAGAGAGAGAGAGAGAGAGAGAGAGAGAAAGAGAGAGAGAGAGGGAGAGAGGTTTAGAAAGAAAGAGAGAAAAAGAGAGAGAAGTGTATCTTAAGCAAGCAACGCACAATTATAACTTTGATTACACTCCAAAAGTGCACTCACACATATACGCACGCACACGTACTCACGCATTCCTACACAAGCACGTACGCACACAATAACAAGAGCGCAAACACACACACACACACACACACACACCTAGAGGCGCGTTAATGTCGGGGTCGTCCATATGTGCCAGCACCCATTCCATGGCGGCCTCTACTCCTGCATTCTTCACCGCCAGCGCTGCACGAGTGCAGGCAGCTTCACTAAAGCCCATGGAGCTCAGTTGTGCCACTAGCATGGGGTCAGCTGTGAGGGAGGGGGCTGCTGCTTGCTGAGCACCTGCGAGGCGTGGGAGGGCGCAAGACTTGCTGAGCACCTGCGAGGCGCAAGACTTTCTGAGCACGTGCGAGGCGTTGGAGGGCGCAAGACTTGCTGAGCACCTGCGAGGCGCAAGACATTCTGAGCACCTGCGAGGCGTTGGAGGGCGCAAGACATTCTGAGCACCTGCGAGGCGTGGGAGGGCGCAAGACTTGCTGAGCACCTGCGAGGCGCAAGACTTGCTGAGCACCTGCGAGGCGTTGGAGGGCGCATGACTTGCTGAGCACCTGCGAGGCGCAATACTTGCTGAGCACCTGCGAGGCGCAAGACTTTCTGAGCACCTGCGAGGCGTTGGAGGGCGCAAGACTTGCTGAGCACCTGCGAGGCGTTGGAGGGCACAAGAGCACACTGATCAGACCCAGAGCGTGTCCGTTGAAGGCGCTTTCAGCAGGAGGACTCAGAGCCTCATAATTAGAGCTCAGCTACAGAACCACGGATGTGAGGTCAGTGGTAGTTTATTCAGTGTACAGAGGCGAGAAGCAAAAGCTTTGGATTTTTGAAGTGACGAGCTATGGACGGGAGGCTGCTGGTTGATGGGCGCCTGCGGTGCGTAATATGTTTTTTTATATGTTTGTTGGGGCCAGGAGGAAGCCGCATTGGATTGTGGATAACGCTGGATATTGTCTGCTACTAGGGTCATTTTGTAGAGCGCACTTATCTATTATTGCTATTAGGGTAATGTTGTAGAGCGCACTTATCTATTATCAGAGCGATATTGCTGCTGTAATCCAGGGCAGCATCCTGTTTGCTCCTCTATTTCTGCTCTAGGCATGCAACTCACCACACACAAACACACACAGCACACAAACACATAAGCACACACACAAACAAGCACACGCACAAACAAAAACACACACCACACACACAAACAAGCACACGCACAAACAAAAACACACACCACACACAAACTCACACAGGCACAAACAAACACATAACAACACACGCACACGCACACACATACACGCGCATAACATGCGCATGTGTACACAAGCATGAACACCAAAATGTACAAAATCAGATTAAAAAAACCCAAATCTTCGTTCACCTTCAGGCAGCTCAGGCTGCAGTGCCTCCCCTGGCTGTGGACCCTTGCCCCTGAGGTGCTCTAGGCTGACGCGGGTGGGCACCTCCACTGCCACCTCCAACTATACACACGCAACAGGAGCAGGGAGGGGCACGTATGTGTGTGTGTGTGTGACAGGAATGCAAGCAATTGTGTGAATGTGCGGCGACGTGTCATGTGCTTGTGTGTGTGTTTATGTGTGTGTGCACGTGTGCGTATGCCTTGTATGGTGCGCGTGCGTCCACACGTGTGTGACATAACTCTGCGGCAAGCACAGAGATCAGGGCTGTGCCACTACGGTGTACGGTACGGTGTACGGTTATACGGTGCGGTACGGAAATACGGCGTATAAGCACAGCCCTGACTGAGATGCAATGCTCAGCTGGTGGAAGGGGTCAGTCACGCAGACTGAAGTAGGCAAACAGGCGCAGCAGTGACATCAGCGTGCCGGAGCACAACAATTGTGTAGCAGGTGGTTTGGAATTTGTAAAGGGATTCCCCTCGATATGCGTCCTCCAAGAAGCACAGCAGCAATGTTGCATGACAGAAGCCAGAGCAACAACAGAGCAAAATAGAGCAAAAATAGAGCAAAAATAGAGCAAAATTAAAGCAAACATAGAGCAAAAATAGAGCAAAAATAGAGCAAGGTTGCATGACAGAAGCCAGAGCAACAATACCCTGTTCACTCACAGGCCCTCCCTGTAAAACAGCCTGGCTAGTCTCTCACCTTCTTAGGCACCCAGTTCTCGCCCACGTAGTACCGCCTGCAATCAGAGAGAAGGGTACAACATACACACATTCACTATGATTACTTTAAAACACCCAGTTCTCACCCACGTAGTACCGCCTGCAATCAGAGAGGAGGGTACCACACACACACACACACACACACACACACACACACACACACACTATGATTCGTGGAAGAGGGGGGGGGTGCAGGCATGTATCCTAAGAGCGACTTGAAGTAGCAGGGGAGGCAGATGGAATTCGTGCGGCTACACATGTTCAGCAGAGTTGAAGCCCTATACACATAGCAGTGTAACAGCACACACACATACACACACCTGCACACACAAACGCACACACACACACAAATTTATGTGTGGGTACACATGTTCAGCAGAGTCGAAGCCTATACACATAGCAGTGTAACAGCACACACATGCGCACACAAACATACACACACAAATTCATGTGTGTAAACACATGTTCAGCAGAGCTGAAGCTAAGACGCATAGCGGTGTAACAGCACACACACACACACACACGCGCGCACACAAACATATACACACAGGTACACACTACACACACAGGTACACACTACGTACACACACGCACGCACATGTGTGAGTATGAACTCACATAAAGGACACTACACTACACAACAGGTACACACTACGTACACACACGCGCGCACATGTGTGAACTCACTTAAAAGACATCATGAGGTATGGAGGGAAGCTTGCAAAGCGCGTGGTGCGTGTGGCAGGGCACTTTTTCCCCAGTGACGCACTAAACACGTCTGACATGACCTCTGGCGCAGCAAAGCGCTCAATGCAGGCAGCGAAAGGCACCTGCATGCATGCACGATGCAGAGGGAGGGTTGGCCAAACATGAGTTGTGGAAGGCGTCTACACGTACAGAGCGCCATGTGCACTTCAGGTTCAAATCCACAAGGTGACGGTTGCAGCATGCTGCCGGCTGCCGGCTGCCGGCTGCTGAGTGGGAAAGCTGCTGCTGAGCGGGAAAGCTGGGCTTGAGTGGGAAAGCTGCTGCTGCTGAAGAAAGCTGCAGAAAGCTGCTGCGTGGGAAAGGCCTACTGTACAAACTAAGCATGCCAAAAGCACTTACAGAGGGAATGACTGGGTCAGGTTTCAGGCCCGTCTCGCCAGCTGCTTGGTACTGTTGGGAACGCTCCTGCGATCACACATTCCATCCAACATAGCCATCACTGTAGTGTGTTTGTATGCGCACTTGTGCATATGTGTGCAAACGTGCAGACGCATGCGTGGGTCTGTCTGTGGGTCCTTGTGCACATGCACATGTGAGTGGGATTGCATGTGTGTGTGTGTGTGTGTGTGTGTGTGTGGGATTGCATGTTTGTGTGCGTCTGAGGGTGCTTGCTTGAACATAAACATTTCACACTATGCTTACTTTTGTGTGAATGTTTAAGTGCACTTAGGTACAGTGGTGAACAGCAGAGGCCAGAAGAAAGGTGGGCCTTAGGTTAGAGTTTAAATTTTTAACCCTAGCTCTAACTCTAACCCGGTAATAACAGGACTCATGAGTCTCTAGCACGCCTCACGCCTACAACAACATGACACTAGGACGCCTCACTACTCACTCACTACTACGCCTGACACCTACAACAACATGACTTTGAGCATCTAGCACGCCTCACTACTCACTACTATGCCTCACGCCAACAACACTACTACAACGCCTCTCGCCTACAGCAGCATGACTCATGAGCATCTAGCACGCCTCACGCCTACAACAACATGACACTAGGATGCCTCACTACTCACTCACTACTACGCCTCACACCTACAACAACATGACTTTGAGCATCTAGCACGCCTCACGCCTACAACAACATGACACTAGCGCGCGCCGCACGCCTACATTGTTTTAGGCTTGATGAACAACAAAAAGGCCCTGCTCAGGCACGATTGTACAGGAGTCTTGGGTTTACATACGCACACACGCACACACACAAACACACACACGCACACAACACACACACAGGCACGCTTGTACAGGAGTCTTGCAGCCAACATTGGTAGAGCTCTTGACCAATGACAAAGCCACAATTAGGCATGGCCAGAACCATATTATTATATATATGCGGTGTATATATGGTGATTGTGGCAGGGAAATCACCGACTATATGGTCATATACGGTGAGTATACACGGTGTGAATATACGGTGTGTATATAAAGCGTATACACTGTGTGTATACACTGTGTATATACGGTGTGTCATATACGGTGTGTATATAGGGTCCTGGCCAACCTTAGTCACAATCTATGAATGGATGGCACCTTTGCCTTTTTGGTGCAGGCGTGCAGGCTGATGGAGCCTCATGCAACATCCAATTGGTCAGCAGCTAACTAGAAACAAAACACACATAAGGTTGGCCAGTTTTGCATACTCATATATGTAGGGTTGGCGAGAACCGTGTATATACACCGTATATGACCATATGTATGGTGATTTCCCTGCTAAAAATACCGTATGTACACTGTATACACCTATAAATGTATGGTTCTGGCCAACCCTACATATATCCTACGCACCTAGAGCTGGCCAGAATCATATATACACAGTGTATGTACCAGTGTTTTTTAAAGTCGATATACCATATCGATCGATATGAAAACATGGGTTTCCGACTCTTAATATCAATATGAAATCAAGCTTTTGGGGGTGTCGATGAGCCCCTGTGTAAAACGGTTCTGTGGCCCTTAGAGGGCCTTCGAAGGCCCTCACACACCACAAATTTAATATTTTCATGTTTAAATGAGACGTAAACCCCCATCCAAAAAGCCCGAAGTTGCCAGGGGGAAAAGTGTTGGGAGGACTTAGGGGCCCATGGGCCCACAAAAGTCCCCACAAACAAGAGGATGCAAACCCTGCTGCAGCAAGCATCGATGAGTCTGATAACGAGCCGCAAGCAGCACAGCCCCCCCCCCCACCCCTCTCTCAGCCAAAGAGTTTTGGAAAAGCCACGCGCTTAGGGGCGTGGGATAGGTTTGGGTTAAAGGAGCAGAGTTGGTGATGGTAATGGTGCCAGGGTCAGTGGAGGACGAGCTTATGTTCAGCACGCGCAAGTACATCTGTAACCCCCAGCGCAACAGGCTACATGCACAGCACATGATGTGCTGCGCACGAGGGTTTAAGAGCTCAGCAGTCAGTGTGGAGTCCATCCCATATTCACGGACCGATTTGGAGTGGCTCAGAGCTAAGAAGCGCTGTGGGATTGTTTAGACAAAGGACTCAGGTAGAAGGACAGTGTTGGAGACAGATATCACCTTACAACTCCAGACCAACCTTATTGAGTTGATGCAATATTTTATCGATATGAGAACCCACTTTCTCATATCCCCAGATTTGGGGATGATATGAAATCAAGGTTTTCCCAAATCCTTAAAAAAACACTGGTATGTATGGTGATTTTAGGGGGAATGTTGATACATACAGTATTATACGGTATTATACGGCGTATATATACAGTTCTGGCCAATCCTTAACACACACCTTGCACGCAGCCGCCACCTCCTCATTTGGGCAGCCTCAAAGAAAGAGGATCGGTGGTGGGTGTGCAAGCTCAAGCTATAGCACACCTTCTACGTAGCTAATGCTTGTGAAACCTATGATGACAGGCTCGTCAGCTCGCACCAGATCACTAGGGTTGGCTAGAACCGTATATATGCACCGAATATGACCAAATATTTGGTGATTTCCCTGCCAAAAATACCATATATACACACCTTAAATATATGGTTCTGGCCAGCCCTACAGGTCACAGATCAGCAGCACACCTTGTAAGCAGCTACCTCCGCCTTATTTGTAGCAGCCTCCTCAGGAATGTCAAGGGCAAACACGTTGGAGTCTTGAGCCTTGTACCGCAGCATCCCACTCTCGGAGCACTGTGGGTGTTCACACACACATGCAACACGTTTTTTGCATACAACAAACTGGCTGGTTCATAACACACAAAACCATGTGTGCTGGTTTCAGGCAACACAGTGGGAGGGAGGGGAGGAACATACTTTTGTGAGGCAAAAGTCTTATTTTTGTGAGGCGTAAGTTTGCAATTGCTGGATTTTCCGCTTCCCATTACTTTTTATGAGCATTAATGCTTACTAAAAATATTACTGCTTTTTATCACCGCTTTTAAAGAACATTTCTGCTTTATAAAAACATTACCCTCCCATTACTTTAGAAACTTTGCAAGCAGGTACACGCAGCAAGAGAGGAGTGATGCCACAACGTACGTATGACCGTACAAAATAAGAGCAGGACAGTTTCTGGAAAAACGAGGTTGAAGCATTTTGGCATAGGACCGAGAAATACATTAACGTTGGACCGGTACACTTCTCCTTTTGCAATAACATAGGTGCGTACACTTCTCCTTGTGCAAGAACATACACTTCTCCTTTTGCAAGAACATAGGTGCGTACACTTCTCCTTTTGCAAGAACATAGTTGGACCGTACACTTCTCCTTTTGCAAGAACATAGGTGCGTACACTTCTCCTTTTGCAAGAACATAGTTGGACCGTACACTTCTCCTTTTGCAAGAACATAGGTGCGTACACTTCTCCTTTTGCAAGACCGTACACTTCTCCTTTTGCAAGAACATAGTTGAGCCGTACACTTCTCATTTTTCAAGAACATAGGTGCGTTCCGCTTGGCGGAATCAAACAACTCTTTTGCCCTGCCTAAGAACCCTCTCCGCACCTTTGGACGAGAATGCTTTTCGTCCAAACACGTCAAACTATTAGCACACCTTCTACGTAGCTATTCCTCGTGAAACATTTAATGACAGGCACGTCGGCTCGCACCAGATCACTAGGGTTGGCTGTTGGCTAGAATATCAAACACGTTCAAACACGTTCAAACACGTCAAGCATTATAGGACAGCAACGGACTCCTGCAACAACCCCATTCTGTTGCACATTTCACCGACCCCATTCTGTTACACATTTCACCAACCCCAATCTGTTACACATTTTACCGACCCAATTCTGCTACACATTTCACCAACCCCATTCTGTTACACATTTCACCGACCCCATTCTGTTACACATTTCACCAACCTCATTCTGTTACACATTTCACCGACCCCATTCTGTTATACATTTCACCAAACCCCATTCTGTTATACATTTCACCAACCCCATTCTGTTACACATTTCACCAACCCCATTCTGTTATACACATTTCACCGACCAAAGGTGGCTCATAGCCAAGCGAAGTCACCCAAACCCCAAACCAAACCAAATTAGACCAAACAAATGACTGACTGACTGACGCCACCTAGATGAACAAAATGATGAAATGATGCACGTCGCACTGACCTGGTCACGTTCTTGGACACTGAAGTTAAAACAGCTGGCTGTGGGGGGCGAGGCGTCTGACCCCATACGCTGCGTGCCAGTACGCTCAAAGCGTGAGACCTGTGGGTTCAGTGCAAGAAGTGCATGTTGGTGGTGACGTATGTGCGGGTGTTTTTGTTAATGCAGGTGTGGTGTGATGTGGGTGTGCACGTGCGTGATTTGTTAATGCAGGTGTTAATGCAAGTGTGGTGTGGTGTGATGTGGGTGTGAACGTGCGTGTTTTGTTAATGCAGGTGTTAATGCAAGTGTGGTGCGGTGTGGTGTGGGTGTGCACGTGCGTAATTTGTTAATGCAGGTGTTCATAAAGGTGTGGTGAGGTGTGATGTAGATGTGCACGTGCGTGTTTTTTTAATGCAGGTGTTAATGCAAGTGTGGTGTGATGTAGATGTGCACGTGCGTGTTTTGTTAATGCAGGCGTTAATGCAAGTGTGGTGTGGTAAGATGTAGATGTGCACGTGCGTGTTTTATTAATGCAGGCGTTAATGCAAGTGTGGTGTGGTATGATATAGATGTGCACGTGCGTGTTTTATTAATGCAGGTGTTATAGCAAGTGTGGTGTGATGTAGATGTGCACGTGCGTGTTTTGTTAATGCAGGCGTTAATGCAAGTGTGGTGTGGTGAGATGTAGATGTGCACGTGCGTGCTTTATTAATGCAGACGTTAATGCAAGTGTGGTGTGATGTAGATGTGCACGTGCGTGCATGTGTGTGTTGTCACGAAAGCCTGCCATGTAGGCAAAGGACAGGTCAAAAGCTGTGCATTAACTTACGGTAGTGTGATAGTATGTTGTGTGACCTTACACAAAAGGGAACAAACTGACTACAGAGCTAAGTATCTGTGAAAGCAAACCTGGCAGTTGTGGGCACCGTGCAGTAGCGTTAGCACAAGAAAGGCACAACGAGCACATGCACGCACACGCCCACACACAAACACACTCGCCCTCACATGCTCACACCTACCTGGTTGATGAGGTGCTGGAAGAACTCCACAGCGTCCTGCTGATGGAACGTAGAGAACTCCGGGTGGCCCTTGCCAATGACGGACTTGAAGTATGCAGGACGCACAGCATGGGCAAGGACCTTCAGATCCTCTGACGCACTGGGCTTGGGAGGGTGCACGCCTGGCGGGTAATATGCAAATGAATTACACGCGTTTGTGCAGAATGCAACAGCTTGTGATTAAGAGAAGAAGGACCTTCATGCCATTTCACGGACTGGGCTTGGGAGGGTGCACGCCTGGCGGGTAATATGCAAATGAATTACACGCGTTTGTGCAGAATGCAACAGTTTGTGATTAAGAGAAGAAGGACCTTCATGCCATTTCACGGACTGGGCTTGGGAGGGTGCACGCCTGGCGGGTAATATGCAAATGAATTACACGCGTTTGTGCAGAATGCAACAGCTTGTGATTAAGAGAAGAAGGACCTTCATGACATTTCACGGACTGGGCTTGGGAGGGGGCACGCCTGGCACATAAAGTGCAAATAATTCTAGAAATAGAATGCGTCGCATGCGCTGGTGAGTGCAAGATCCGTCTGTGACGTACTGTGACGTAATAGGCCCTTAAGGGGTGCATGCCTGATGGGTGAAGTACAAACACAACACTCATATGCTTCTTATGGAAACATAGACCTCTGCGTATTCTGATGCACTTTGCTAAAAAGCGAATGTGCAGCTGATGGGGTGACTCATAGATTCACATCAGCAGCAGTAGCAGGAGGAAAGTACACAATTGTACACATCAGTAGCAATAGCAGGAGGAGCACATAGGTACACATTAGTAGCAATCGCAGGAGGAGCACATAGGCACACATCAGCAGCAATAACAGGAGGAGCACATAGGTTCACATCAGCAGCAATAGCAGGAGGAGCACATAGGTACACATCAGCAGCAATAGCAGGAGGAGCACATAGGCACACATCAGCAGCAATAACAGGAGGAGCACATAGGTACACATCAGCAGCAATCGCAGGAGGAGCACATAGGCACACATCAGCAGCAATAGCAGGAAGAGAGTACACATTTGTACATTTGTCATCACACACACACACGCACACACACACGCACACCTACACACATGAACAACAAACAACTGATGCACACAGAAACGACTCCTGTGTGGAGCGGCGTTTGAGCACATTTGTACATTTGTCATCACACACACACGAACAACAAACTGATGCACACAGGAAGGACTCCTGTGTTGAGCGGATTTTGAGCACGGTGCCTGTGGGTGCATCTGCGGGATGGTAGAGGAAACGTGTTTAAGTGTGCTCTCCTCAGCAAAGTGTCCTACTCTCCTCAGCAAAGTGTCTAAGCTCTCCTCAGCAAAATGTCTAAGCTTTCCTCAGCAAAGTGTCCTACTCTCTTCAGCAAAGTGTCCTGCTCTCCTCAGCAAAATGTCTAAGCTCTCCTCAGCAAAGTGTCTAAGCTTTCCTCAGCAAAGTGTCCTACTCTCCTCAGCAAAGTGTCCTGCTCTCCTCAGCAAAGTGTCTAAGCAAGTGCACTCTCCTCATAAACACCAATGCACAAAAAAATGAACACCGCGGTCTGTGCAGGAATACTTTCAGGAGAGACACACTTGTGCACAAAACAGAAGTGATTCAGGGGCGTTTACACGCACATATACAAACACGCACGTGTGAATGCGCAGCACTTGTAAAGAAAGATGTTGTAACTGAAGTGCTTGCACGCACCGCGTGACTCGTCTGTGTTGTCTATGGATGCGTCGGGAGGGAGGGTGTGACCGGTGCGGCCTTTGATGAGGGCCACAGCCACCTAAACACACACAAGGAAGCAAGGAGCGGATCAGTTGGTGAGCGCTAAATCATGACACGAAAACACATATGGGAAACATTGGGTGGAGATCGCTGGGAACGACGCTCGTGTTCTTTGCTGGCCTCGGGATCTGCGGGGGTCCTTTATATCTGGTGTACTTTCATATGCACTTTCAAGCACGCCCACACACACACACGCATAGACAGACATTCACACACAAACACACACACACACCACTCTGCTACGCAGACACAAGTCAGGCCCTTTCCTGGACACAAATTCCAAAACACACAGGAATGTTCAGATGGGTGTACTACAAAAGTGGTGTACAAACACTCAAGCAAACAGACAGCTGCGAAACACAAAGCAGATTCTCACAGTCGGCCCTGAGCACCTTTTGCAGCTACAATACCTGTGACAGCTACGATACCTGTGACAGCCAGATCCACAAATATCCAAATGCTAGATACAGTCGATTAATTAAGCAAGTGAGCACCAAAAGGAAGACCCACCTTTGACAGCTGACTTCCCAAATCTAAGGTCGGGTCACTGGGAGAAGTCCTGAATATGTCGTCTGCTTTGCTCACGTATTTAGAGCGGAATTCAGGCACGGTGGACATCAACTGCAGTGTTGGCATCGTGCAAGGGACAATTGTAACGCGCTTGCGCACAGTTAATGCACGCTTGGCATTATGTGAGGGACATTTGTTACACGCTCACACACAGTGAATGCACGCTTGGCATCATGTGAGGGACATTTGTAATGGTCCGCACACAGTTGGCATCGTGCAAGGGACACTTGAAATGCGCTCGCACACAGCTACTGCACGGCTAATGAACAGTTGGCATTGTTGTAACCAATGGACACCGGTGGTTTGCATGGGCACAGATCATTGGCACAGGACCATTCAATGCACAGCTGGCATTTCGTTGTGACTGATGGACACCTGTGGTTTGCGTGCGCATGGTTGAGCAGCACAGGACACGCATTTTTGATACAGCAGGAGCTGGGCGGGGTGGACACCAACTGCGCAGCTAGCAGCATAGCAGGCAATGAGGGCATGCTGACGAACAGAACAGCTTCGTCACACGTGCACATCATGACTGCGCAGCTAGCAGCATAGTAGGCAATGAGGGCATGCTGATGAAGGGAACAGCTTCGTCACACGTGCACATCATGAGCTACAAGTTGTATGATGGCAACCTGCAGTTCATTGCACACTCCAGGTGAGTCCACCACCCATTCATATGATGCAACTCCACACAGTAGTGTGATGGCGAACTGCAGTTCATTGCACACTCCAGGTGGGTCCACCACCCATTTATATGATGCAACTCCACACAGTAGTGTGATGGCGAACTGCAGTTCATTGCACACTCCAGGTGGGTCCACCACCCATTTATATGATGCAACTCCACACAGTAGTGTGATGGCGAACTGCGGTTCATTGCACACTCCAGGTGGCCCACCACCCATTCATATGATGCAACTCCACACAGTAGTGTGATGGCGAACTGCAGCTCATTGCGCACCACCACCCATTTCTGGTATACAGGGGGCGAGGCGAGACTAACGCATGCCAATCAGTTGTGCGCCTTTCGCCAGCTATCAGAGTTGTGTGCAAAACATCAGTGCTTACAAGCTGGCTGTCTGAGCGTACACGTACAATGTACCGTACGTGTGTGCATGCAGGTATAGTGCTTTTGCAGGATCTCATCAATTTTAGGCATTCTTAGGGGGATTCCTTAGAACACACATACGCTATAAGTAAAATATGTATGATGATGGCCAGGTCTAAGGAATAAGAAGGTAGGCTTTTAGACACAGTGGCATAGGTGAGTGCAATGCACTCTGAAGAAGCTGGCCCAGTCATAACAAATGTGGGTGGAACGAATCTCAACACTCTGGAGCCTTCACACGTTTACAGATTTATGCACGCATGTAGACAAACAAACACTATGCACTTTGCACATTTGCAGCACGCTGTTCATGTAGCACGTGTTGCCCCAAAACACACTTGCACATAAAACACACAGCCACACACGCACCTGCAGCACGCTGTTCATGTAGCATGTGTTGCCCCAAAACACACTTGCACATAAACACACAACCACACACGCACCTGCAGCACGCTGTTCATGCAGCACGTGTTGCCCCAAAACACACCTGCACATAAACACACAGCCACACACGCACCTGCAGCACGCTGCTCATGTAGCACGTGTTGCCCCAAAACTCACTTGCACACAAACACACAGCCACACACGCACCTGCAGCACGCTGTTCATGTAGCATGTGTTGCCCCAAAACTTACTTGCACACAAACACACAGCCACACACAGGCACCTGCAGCACGCTGTTCATGCAGCATGTGTTGCCCCAAAACACACTTGCACATAAACACACAGCCACACACGCACCTGCAGCACGCTGTTCATGCAGCACGTGTTGCCCCAACACACACTTGCACATATACACACAGCCACACACGCACCTGCAGCACGCTGTTCATGTAGCATGTGTTGCCCCAAAACACACTTGCACATAAACACACAGCCACACACGCACCTGCAGCACGCTGTTCATGTAGCACGTGTTGCCCCAAAACACACTTGCCCCAAAACACACAACCACGCGCACCTGCAGCACGCTGTTCATGTAGCATGTGTTGCCCCAAAACTCAATTGCCCCAAAACACACAGCCACACACGCACCTGCAGCACGCTGTTCATGTAGCATGTGTTGCCCAGGTTGATCAGGCCTGTGAGCTGAGGTCCACTGAGAGGCTTCATTTTGGACCCCTCCTCAGTGATACGACTGTACTCGTAGTTCAGATTCATTTCCAGCTGGAGCTCCGCAGTAGTCTTCTCTGTTTTTTCCATCTGCACACAACATACATGAGGTGCCTCACATCATCTGCGCCTGGTTTGTATTTGTTTGCAAACACGTGTGCTTACACCGTGGGCAAAACTCACATGTGCTCACACCGTGCAAAACTCACATGTGCGCACACCGTGTTGCGGACACGTGTGCTTACGCCGTGTGCAAAACTCACATGTGCTTACACCATGATGCAAACACGTGTGCTTACATCGTGTAACACTCACATGTGCTTACACTGTGTTGCGGACACGTGTGCTTACACCGTGTGCAAAACTCACATGTGCTTACACCATGATGCAAACACGTATGCTTACACCGTGTGCAAAACTCACATGTGCTCACACCGTGCAAAACTCACGTGTGCTTACATCGTGTGCAAAACTCACATGTGCTTACACCATGATGCAAACACGTGTGCTTACATTGTGTGCAAGACTCACATGTGCTTACACCTTGTTGCTCACACGTGTGCTTACATTGTGTGCAAGACTCACATGTGCTTACACCTTGTTGCTCACACGTGTGCTTACACCGTGTGCAAAACTCACATGTGCTCACACCGTGCAAAACTCACGTGTGCTTACATCGTGTGCAAAACTCACATGTGCTCACACCCTGCAAAACTTACATGTGCTTAACCGTGTTGCGAACACGTGTGCTTACTTACACCGTGTGCAAAACTCACATATCCACGTACCTACACAAACACACACCTGCATCAAGTTCCGCCTAACGTTTAATAAATCGCTGCTCCAATGCACAACACCATACAGCAGGCGCTCATCTGCCACAGCATTCAGTTTGGCTCTATATTACACACACACACACACACACACACAAAACACACACTCAAATACATGCACACGCACACGCACCTGCATCATGTTGATGCCCCAGTGTGCCAAGTGCTTGCCCAAGTGTGGGTCCAGCACCATGTCATTCTCATCATCCGCGTACCTGCATACACAAAAATTGACACGGACTTGGAAAGCATGCACACAAGCCTCGGACAGGGCACTTGCATTGGGTTGGCAAATTTTTGCAGGGATTTTGTCTAATATACAGTCAAATACGGCGCATATATACGGTTCTGGCCAACCCTACACATGCAGAAATGGTCAACTCACACCACTTCCTTAGTCACACCACATCCTTAGTCACACCACTTCCTAAGTCACACCACTCCTTAGTCACACCACTTCCTTAGTGCTCCTGACTGCTCTGAGCTTATGGATTCATTTGTGGCTGGCCAAAGCCAGCCAGCAGCCGATCAGCCAAACAACCTGGCTGAAGGTCACTCCCCCTTGTAACCATTAAAGCAACCCTAACTGATGGCTTTGTCTGTAAACTCTGTATTCGTGGCTGGCCGAAACCAGTCAGCAGCCGATCAGCCAATCAACCTAGCTGAAGGTCACCCCCCCTGAAACCATCGTAACCATGGTGCTCCTGTAACCATTGTCACCATTGGTGCTCCTGACTGAACAAAGACATTGGTGCTCCTGACCGAATACAGACATTGGTGCTCCTGACTGAACACAGAAGGGCCTTAGTCATGAGCCAATGTGCGCCTCCCTAAAAAACATAGGTGTGTGTGTGTGGTTTTGGTGACAGGCAAGGGAATTTTCCTTTCCGTTAAGCTTTCTTTATTTGTACAAGGAAGCTCATGAGGATGCTGAAGCGCACGAGCATGCACCACTACGCACATCATCATCACCACGAGCATGCACCACTACGCAAATCATCATCACCACGAGCACGCACCACTAAGCAAATCATCATCACCACTACGCAAATCATCATCACCACTAAGCACATCATCATTACCACGAGCATGCACCACTACCTAAATCACCATCACCACCACGTACATCATCATCACCACGAGCATGCACCACTACGCAAATCATCATCAC
>Ga0307942_1002209_pt1 | contig 15738 bp, 23 predicted proteins | sample OrgLakmetagen175_FD_201846 | JGI IMG/M metagenome (GOLD analysis project Ga0307942, IMG submission 201846) | Saline water microbial communities from Organic Lake, Antarctica - #175 | ecosystem: Environmental > Aquatic > Non-marine Saline and Alkaline > Saline | place: Antarctica: Organic Lake...
GGCCAACCCTATGCATGTTGTAAACTGCAAATGGATGAGCACAGCAATAAAGACAAATGAAGTGCATACACATCTTGTTTGAAACCTAATGTGCCCAAGCTATGCCAAATGCTTGGGGTTGGCCAGAACCGTATATATACACCATATACCATATATGACCATATATTTGGTTATTTCCCTGCCAAAAGTACCGTATGTGCACCGTATATAAATGGTTCTGGCCAACCCTACAGATGCCGAATGTGTGGCAGGAGCTTCCTGTGGTGCAAAAGTTATATATTAGGCTAAATCCGACCCAATTAAGCGCTAGGAATTGTCCGTAGGAAATCCCAGATCCTTACCACCAAACATACACACATACACACCTTGCTTGAAACAGGTTGTGCCCAAGCTTCGTGAGACGCTGAACGTGTGGCGGGAGCTGTTCCCTGTGGTGCAGAATTTGACCAATCCAGACCTCAAGGACAGGCACTGGACGAAGTTGATTGATGTGCTGGGCGAGTACATGGATAGGGGGGAGACGCTCACCCTTGAGGCCCTGCTCAAGATCAAGGTGCGCCTTTTGGTGTTTTTTAATTTATTTTCTCTGACTGCGCAGTTTGCGTATTTTGACATGGCAAAGCAACTGGCACTTCACTACACTACACTACACTACACTACACTACACTACACTACACTACACTACACTACACTACACTACACTACACTACACTACACTACACTACACTACACTACACTGCACTACATTACACTAGACTTTACACGTTATCACTGCGCGGTGTGACGCTCTTAGTTGGGAAGATGGTAATTACATTACTGGGGCCTTTTTCAAGATCATGAAATCCGGTTTAACGATCTATGTCCTCTCTGTATGTTCAGACTGGTGTCTTAAACAAGGCGATCTGTATGTTCAGACTGGTGTCTTAAACAAAGCAATCTGTTGTTCAAAATGGTGTCTTAAACAAGGCAATCTGTTGTTCAGACTGGTGTCTTAAACAAGAAAATGCTCCTTTGAAAATTATTACAGTAGCAGGCAACTCGTTGAGGGAAAGGCAGAAAGCTTCTCATTATTTGCCCTCCCTACACCAAGAGGCGGTACGCTGCATGTGCATACATTGGTGTGCAGTGTACCGGTCCTTGTGCATACCTTGGTGTGCAGTGTACCGGTTCTTGTGCATACCTTGGTGCGCAGCGGTACGCTGCATGTACATACCTTGGTTTGCAGCGTACCGATGCATCTGCATACCTTGGTGTGCAGCAATATGCTGCATGTGCATACCTTGGAGTGCAGCGTACCAATGCATCTGCATATTTTGGAGTGCAGCGTACCGATGCATCTGCATACCTTGGAGTGCAGCGTACCGATGCATCTGCATACCTTGGTGTGCAGCGATACGCTGCATGTGCATACATTGGTATGCAGTGTACCGATGCATCTGCATACCTTGGTGTGCAGCAATATGCTGCATGTGCATACATTGGTATGCAGTGTACCGGTCCTTGTGCATACCTTGGTGCGCACGTCGCCCTGGTCGATTAATTTGGGTCAGCTGCATTTGAGCGAACACGCACAACAGTACACTGTGGCAAATCACTAGATGCTTTTTTGCGGTGGGGTAGGTGCTGGCAACCAAGTGCCCCTTCCCTTCACGCTGGATGTGTTAGCAATGCAAGTGCAGCCTGTTTTACTCTCCGTCGTTCCTTTTATTCCTTTGTTTAACGGTACACTGTGACAAAGGCTATATGCTTGTCTGCGGTGGGGCTTGCAGGTGCTGGCAACCAAATGCCCCTTCCCTTCACGCTGGATGTGTCAACGCTGCAAGCGCAGCCTGTTTTATTCTCCGTCGTTCCTTTCATTCCTTTGTTTAAATATGCAAACTGCCGCTCCCGATGGTGATGCTGCTGCTGCTGCTGCTGCCTGTGTGCTGTGGACACAGTGTACAGGTCGTAACACGTCATTCCTACTGATGCCGGTGGTGCTCTTGCCTACAGATCGTGGATCACAAGGACGCGGTCATGCTCATCAGCACAGAGGCCACTCAGGAGGCTGCCTTGGAGGGCATGCTTGACAAGGTGAGCTACTGGGAGCTAGCGATCATTTGCCTGTAATACAACCATTATATACGTGATGTTCAAATGTATGTCTATCAGCACTTGCTTGGAGGGCATACCTTATTTAATGTCAGAACAATTGTCTATTTGTGACGTGATTCGTTCTGGCAACATAGCTTGGTGAAGCTCTGGGCATAACTCATGCTGGCAGCCAAACCCAGCTTGATTGCCTGAACATAACATCTGCAGTTACTTTGGTACGGAACTACTTGGTCAGTTATGTGCAATTACCCATCTTGTCAATTTGACCTTCATGTCATTCCAACGTTTGTCGGCATGTTCTGTTCATATCCTCACAGCAACGCAGCAAAACCGAAGAAATGTGCCTATGCATGCATTCGCCGTCACTTTGACTGCTGAACCGTTTCTGTCAGCCTGCCTGCAGGTCATGAAATGCTTGCGATATTGCCCTGCATTATCTGAATGGTGACTGTCTTGTTTGTAATTCTTGCTACCATGTGCCTACCTGCAGATCAATGACAAGCTTGCCACACTGCCTCGAAATTCTTAGTCTGAACGAGTGCCGCTTTGTTGGAATTATCGTGTGCCTGTCTGCAGATCAACAACAAGCTTGCCGCACTACCCTGAGATCTCTAGTTAGAATGAGTGCTATCTTGTATTATTTATCGTATGTCTACCTGCAGATCAATGACAAGCTTGCCACACTGCCTCGAAATCCTTAGTCTGAACGAGTGCCGCTTTGTTGGAATTATCGTGTGCCTGTCTGCAGATCAATGACAAGCTTGCCACACTGCCCTGAGTTCACTAGTCTGAACGAGTGCTATCTTGCTGAAAATATCGTGTGCCTGTCTGCAGATCAACGACAAGTAGCGTCACATTGAGTCCACCATGAACAGTCTGAACGAGTGCTATCTTGTTGTTAATATTATCGTGTGCCTGTCTGCAGATCAGCAACAAGTGGCATCACACTGAGTCCACCATCAATAGTCTGAACGAGTGCTATCTTGTTATTAATATAATCGTGTGCCTGTTTGCAGATCAACAACAAGTAGCGTCACACTGAGTCCACCATGAACAGTCTGAACGAGTGCTATCTTGTTGTTAATATTATCGGGTGCCTGTCTACAGATCAATGACAAGTGGCGTCACACTGAGTTCGCCATCAACAGCTACAAAGACCTGAAGGATACCTACATCCTGGGGGGTGTGGACGAAGTGATGGCAGTACTGGAAGATTGCATGGTGGCCGTGGCAACCATCAGCTCGTCGCGTTTTGTTGGCGGCATCAGGTGATTAGTTCGTGCCTGTTGTGCGTTAGGTGCGGGTGCAGTGAACAGACAAGAAGCTAGTCCAGTACGTTAGCACTTGCAGGCTGTTCTCCTCACTTTTCGCCACCCTAATATTGGCTGGAATTGGCAACAAACTATTGCACGAGCATGAATGACCCTGTACAATAATGTTCACATCGTAGTATCCTTCCTCAAATGAAATCAAGTTGCACACTCACACACACACTCACACACACACACTTACACACAGCACACCAACATCAGTCGCACATGCACATTCCTTCACACACACACACACACACACATACACACATACACACACACACACATACACACACACACAAACACAACACACACACACACACACACACTTACACACACATACACACACATACACACACACAATTACACACATGCACAGCGCATCAACCTCACTCGCACTTGCACATATCTTGGCATACACGCACGTTGCAAAACAACAGGCCTCTGACAATCACAGGCATGAAGTCGAAAAGACTGAGAAATCACTGCGGGTGTTCAGCGATACTATGGACGAGTGGCTTGAATGTCAGAGGCAGTGGCTTTACTTGGAAACCATCTTCAGGTGGGGAGTGGCTTTGGCATTTGTGAGTGGCTGTCGGGAAAACGGGAGGAACCGGCTGTGGCTGTGCTTTGAAGCCGTCTTCTGGTCGGGAATATACATATACGGTATTTTTGGCAAGGAAATCACCAAATATATGGTCATATATGGTGTAAACATGCAATTGTGGCCAACTCTACTGATGTGCATATCTTGCACTGTCATTTGCGAGCAAAAGCTTGCCATTTCTATTCAACATTGTACGTTTACCTTGCAGTGCCGCTGACATCCAACCCCAGCTTGCCCTGTGCTTATTAGTCATTCTTCCTTCTAACTTTCAATACCTGACTGACATCCAACGCCAGCTCGCCATGCCTGTACAATTAATCTCTTTCACCTTGCAATGCTGCTGACATCCAACGCCAGCTCACCATGCTTATTAAATTTGCGTATTGGTCACCTTTCAATGCTGCTGACAACCAACGCCAGCTCATCATGCTGTATTCAATTTGTGTCTCTCACCCTTCAATGCCGCTGACATCCAACGCCAGCTCGTCATGCTGTAATCAATTTGTGTCTCTCACCCTTCAATGCCGCTGACATCTAACGCCAGCTCGTCATGCTTTATTCAATTTGTGTCTCTCACCCTTTCATGCCGCTGACATCCAACGCCAGCTTGCCCTATGTTGTTTTGACATTACGTCTTGCACCTTGCAGTGCCGCTGACATCCAACGCCAACTTGCTGCTGAATCCAAGGCTTTCATTTCAGTGGACCGCCAATTCAAGGACATCATGCGTAAAGCCAAAGACAGGCCCAATGCCATGCTGGTAAGGATATAAACTTTTGAGTTCAGTGTGAAACACCTGAACTCAGGCTCTTTTTATTCCTTGGTAATAATGACAGAGCCCTATGCATCTCACAATGCAAGCGGAATAGAACTGCATGCCGAGGAAACAGAAAAAACTAAAAATTTAATTGCACAGGCAGTTAAAAACCACTCCCCACAATAACCAAGGAAAAGGAGCCACTGCATGCCGAGGAATTAAAGCTGTGAACTGCTTGTTAGTAAGCTTGCATCTTCAGCTTGTGACTGCTGATAACACTGGACTGCATGCCAAGGAATAAGAGCTGTCAACTGCTTGTTAGTAAGCTTGCATCTTTAGCTTGTGACTGTGCTGATAACACTGGACTGCATGCCGAGGAATTAGACTGTCAACTGCTTGTTAGTAAGCTTGCTTCTTCAGCTTTTGACTGTGCTGATAACACTGGACTGCATGCCGAGGAATTAGAGCTGTCAACTGCTTGTTAGTAAGCTTGCTTCTTCAGCTTGTGACTGTGCTGATAACACTGGACTGCATGCCGAGGAATTAGAGTTGTCAACTGCTTGTTAGTAAGCTTGCATCTTCAGCTTGTGACTGTGCTGATAACACTGGACTGCATGCCGTGACCATGAAGTCTACCGACTTTTTAACAGCAGGCCTTTAATTGCAGTCTTGTGTTTCCAGCTTATTCATGTGATGCATGTAACTGCAAGGATGTTTTTAATACTTGGACACATGTAAAAAATATTTGCAACTACTTACTTACAATAGTAAGCTTGCATCTACAGCTTTCTGCTCGTGATGCATGTAACAAAAAGAATGTATGGAAAGGATTGGCCAGGGCCACTTGTATGTACGGTGTATGGTATGTTTGGTGGAGCACATGTATGTATGGTGGAAGTTTGGTGGATTCAGAGCATAAGGTGCATACCCCGACGTTTTTTTTAAATTATTGCCAAGAAGTTCTAGAACGTGGATGTGTTGCTTCAAGTAAGTAATACTTTAAGGATGTATTGCTACTAAGATGCTGCTACTAAGATGCACGGCTGCAAGTAATGCGTTGCTTTTAATAACTTCTGCTTTAAGGATGTGCTGCTACTAAGATGTACGGCTGCAAGTGATGTGTGTTGCTTAATATAACCGCTACTATAAGGGTGTACTGCTACTAAGATGTACGGCTGCAAAGAATGTGTTGCTTTATATAACCGCTACCATAAGGAAGTATGGCTGATAAGCTGCAAACGGCTGCAGATATTAGTTTTTTCTGTGTACCTTCATGCCTGCAGGCAGCCACGTCGCCTGGTGTGCTGGAAACGCTCCAGCGCTGCAACGAGACACTTGAAGCAGTCCAGAAGAACTTGGAAGACTACCTGGAGACAAAGAGAGTGACGTTCCCCAGGTATGTATGGCCCACGTTCTCCAGGCGTGCAGCTCTGTTTAAATTGAATTGAGCACCACAGTGGACAGTTTGGTACGTGTGCCTCACGTTATATAAACGTGTGGCTCTGCTTAAAACGAATGGGTTGTGCAGCACAGTGTATGTGTGGCACACGTTCTCCAGGCGTGCCGCTCTGTTTAAAATGAACCGGTCGTGCGGCACAGTGGGCATTCAGGTGTTGTGGCCCACGTTCTCCAGGCGTGCAGCTTTGTTTAATTTGAACCGGTCGTGCGGCACAGTGGGCATTTAGGTGTTGTGGTACACGTTTATCAAGTGTGTGGCTTTGTTAAAACTAACCGGTCGTGCGGCACAGTGGGCATTCAGGTGTTGTGGTACACGTTTTCCAAGCAAGAGACATTGTTTAAATCAAATTGGGCGGCACAGTGGACAGTTTGGTACATGTAAATCACGTTTTTCAAGCGTGCGGCCCTGTTTTCAGTTAAACAGTCCCGTGACGCAGTGGACAGCAAGGTCCATGTGGTTTGCATGGTCCCATACATGTGACCTTATTTATAATAAGGCAGCTGTGCAGCACATTGGACAGCCAGTTACAAATCATCACAGGCCAGCCCTATGGTGAAGTCTTTGGGCAGCACGCCCAGGGGCAGAGTACCTACTGTGCGGTTGCATAAAACACAACTGAATGGTAGTAAGACTGCTGAAGGAAGTTGCAGCAGCAGCGACTCAGTCGCGTATCGTATAGCACTGAGAAAAAAACTATTTGTAAAACTGTTTGTGCAACTTCTGCCCTGCAGGTTCTACTTCCTGTCCAATGACGAGCTCCTGGAGATACTCAGCCAAACACGTAACCCCCAGGCCGTCCAGCCACACCTGCAAAAGTGCTTTGACGGCATTCGCTAGTGAGTTTGCAGTCCTTGCTGTTGCTATGATGAACCGACCTAGATCATTTTGCTTGGTTGCTTTGGATGACTTTCCTGGATCATGTTGCTCTGGTTGGCTGACCTGGTTCATTTTGTTCTGGTTAGCTGACCTATACCACGTTGCATCGGTTGGCTGACTTAGATAATGGTGCTGTGGTCGACTGACCTAGATCATTCTGCTTTGGTCGACTTTCCTGGATTATGTTGCTTTGGTTGACTGACCTAGACAATGATGCTTTGGGTGGTTCATTCACCAAGGTAAACCCTGCCTGTTTCTTGTGCAGTTTGGACTTTGGTGACGAGCCAAGATCCATTGACATCCATGCTATGGTATCAGGCGAGGGCGAGCGAATACCCATGGGCAAGAACCTGAAGGTGTGTGTGTGTGCGTGGAAATACCCACGGGCGCAAGTTGAAAAGTGTGTGCAGATCAAACAAGCATCCACGTGTGAGTGCGTATGGGGAAATACTTGTGGATGACGGCCTGAAGGTATGGGGTTGCAGGTGCTGATCCTGTATGTGTGATCGATTGCATGGGCGTGCACGTCGGGGTGCGTGTCAATGCCCATGAACAGTTACGAGTGTGTGTGTATTTATGTGTGTGCCTTGGGTCAAGCAACGTGTGGGCACAAAACGCCTGCTCACATTAATTGTAGCAAGGCTGTTATGCACAGCCTTTAGAATGTATGCCAATGCAGCACACCTAAAACAACCGATAATATCAATAATATATGTGAATATTTTGTGTGTCTGCAAAGGTAAGAACGGAAGATCTTTTTACCGCACTTGTAGTATTAAAAATGGTCAGGACTGTACGTGGCATTTCTGTATTCGGATGTATATAGTGTATAAACCGTATGTATGCGTACACACCGTATACCGTATAGAATCGTAAATTGGAGAAACACCAGACATTTGCTGTAAAGATACAAAAATATATGACCATACACATACTTATATGGTTCTGACCAACCCTATATGTATTGAACTACGCCTTTAACATATTTGTTTCTGGATGTATCTGACTGCATACTTTCAAATTACCAGCCTCAAACATCATATGTATAAACAGTGTCGGTCGACTCTATGAACGTTGGTCCAAAATTGCACTAATGCATGATCATGCATTGCAAGTTTTGCACAGGCAAGCATGGAAGTAGGAGATGCTGCTCATCGCTTCTTAGCACCCAACATCAGAAATGCTGCTTGCATGGAGCATATCCGCACATTATGGCAAGCATGGAGTTTTCCATAACCACACCTGTGTAAACGTGTACGAATTCTACCGCGCAAGCCATCAACCTAGCAACGAGCCAAATTCTTGTCATTTGCCTTGTACACACAGGCACGAGGGAATGTGGAGATCTGGCTCACGAGCGTTGAGTCTGCTATGCGCCTCTCCATTCGCACAGCAGCAAAGCGGGGTGCCAAAATGTACCCCACATCCAAGCGCACGGAGTGGGTGCTGGACAACCCTGCACAGGTGATCAAATGCACGCAAGTGGCGACGGCACCCAAACCAAGAAGTTAAGGTGTTGCTGTTGGACAGATCACTCAGAGTGTGCGTCCAACCAGGCGGTCTTAAATATGCATAATGGATAAACATTAGGGTTGGTCAGAGGTGTATATTTGCGCCGTATATGACCGTATACTTGGTCATTTTCCTGCCAATAATACCATACATATACACCGTATATAAAGTGTTCTTGCCAACCGTGATAAGCGTGCATGCGCCAGAAGGGTAAACATGAATTGGGCGTAATGGATAAACAAACACGCATGCGCCCAAAGGGTAAAAACGCAAATGCGGTCTGACCGAGGACTACAAAGCTGAAAGGCTACTATTACCCAAGATGACACTTGACAAATTGCAGTGCAGCATTACACTACTCCTGTACAAGCGACCCAAAAAGCTTGGCTCACGGCAAAACTGCCTGCATTCGCGATATGCCTGTCTGTCATCCCTTTCTGGTCGGGGGTGGTGTGAGGTTGCTGCAGCATTGCAGCTTAGCTGGTTGTGCCTCTTGCATACCTTAGGACACTCGTCACAAGTGTCTCTCTATCGCAATGGTTTATGCGTGAGTCGTGTTGCCTGACTATTTCGAGTTGCATGCCTGTTCATGGGCAACGCTTGTACGTCATGCATGGACTTTTTGCCAGGACCACGCACACATATGATCTGCTGTGTGCAATGATCTTGCATGATTGCCAAGCGGTTGTTACACAGAAGTCTAAGCAGAATTTTTTCTTCTTATGATTATTGGTGCACACATATAATCTGCTGTGTGCAATGATCGTGCATGATTGTAGCGGTTGTTACACAGAAGTCTAAGCAGGAGTTCTTCTTCTTATGATCATCGGTCGAGCTTGTGGTCACACTAGGCACTCACGTCAGCCACACCCTTTTAACCTTTGCCCATGCAGCTTGTCATCGTTATCTCCAACGTGTTTTGGTGCTCGGCCGTGGAAGAGTGTTTCAATGATAAAGACCCGGTGGCCGCCCTTGGCACTTTCTTGGTCAAAAACGTGGCTGCACTGAAAGACCTGATAGCGCTGGTACGAGGGCCATTGTCTTCCCTTTTGCGCAAGGTGGGTGAACGTTGATCACGTTGCTTGATTTGTTTATTGCAATACCTCCCTCATTATATAATGCAAAGTGTCCTCCCTTTTGCGCAAAATGAGTGAGTGTTCATCACGTTGCTTATAAGCCATTTATTGCAATACCTCCCTAATTATATAATGCAAAGTGTCCTCCCTTTTGTGCAACAGTGAGTGAGTGTTCATTGCTTGTTTTATCGAAATATAGTGCCCTCCTTTTTGCGCAACGCGAGTGTGTGCTCATTATTATTGCTTCCTTGTTATAAATCGTCATCCCTTTTGCAAAAGTTTTCATCACATTCTGTATTTCTTTGATGCAATGTGCGAATGTAACATGCGCTAAGTTTGGCAACGTGTCACCCTTTTGACAAAAGTGTGATCCTTTTGACAAAAGTGTGATCCCTTTTTCTGGTGCACTAAGCTCTTCATGTGCACCAGCATAAAAAATTTGATGGCCATGTTGTTTATTTTTGAATAACATAACTAGATAGTTTGGGCTCAATCGGACCACCCCAGTGGTCTGGGCAGAAATCCAGTTCAAATCTTGGCACTGAGTTCCCACATTACAGGCCACTGCGGCCCAACCAAGACCTCTTTTCACCCCAAAACAAGACAGGAGTACTTCCTTTATCACAAGGCACCAGCCTGGCTTTTTAAAAGTAAAATCGGTGAAGGTTGTTTTTTCACCTTTTTGGCACCCCTTTTCCTGATTATCTATAAGGGAAATGGACCCAAGTGGAGTATCTGACCAACTACTGGGCCGTTTCACTACACTTTTGTTGCAATGATATTTAATTATCAAAATAACAACATCTTTATAAAGATCACCAGAATTGGTGTGGTAGGTGGTGAGATGTGGCAGACTGGCACCGGAAAGTGGGGTCCACGCCGCAGGAAATTGGACGTGCGTCCCGGTACTGGCACCTTTCAAGCTCAGATATTCTCAGCAGGGCAGAGCAAGGGCTACTTCTGGGTGCTGGGCTTAGGAGGTGCCCGTACCGGGAGCTGTACTCAATTCACATCCCAAATACACCCTCATTAGGGGCCTCCGTTGACCCCCTCTACTATTTGTTAGTGTAGAAGGGAACTATTTGTTGATGCAAAAAAGTGCATACAGATTGTAGGAAACAAAGGAGGTGCCCAATCATTTGGCCAAAAGAGCAAAAAGACTTCTGTTGCTGGGAATCGAACCGGAGTCTCTGGTGCACCACCTGCAAATACAGTCCATATACGGTGTATACACGGTTTAGCACAGATACGCCATATTTCCGTATGTACAGTTTTGGCCGACCCTAGATATATGCCGTCTCTTACACAGCTATTGTTTGTTGGTAACCTTCACCTTTTGTTGGTGAAAGGGCCACTGTCCTGTCTCCTGCGCTATAGCCCTTGGAGCTTAGTGACCTCTGTGCTAAAAATTATGGTTTGGAAGCCGTTCAATTGCTCTCACTGAGCACCCTCATCATAGCGAATGCGCAAGCATGTAAAAACCATGTGCAAAAAATACATGTGCACAAAAAGTTCATGTGCACACTTGCAGCACTTGCTCCTCACGGATCAGCTGTTTGCTAGCCCACGCACGATTCATTTGAGTACTCTCTGATTGCCCTGCTCATGCAGACGCTGGGCGCCCTCATCACCGTGGACGTCCACAACCGCGACATCGTGGAGTCGCTGGTTGCCAGCAAAGTCACGAATTCGTCTGAGTTTGGGTGGCAGATGCAGCTGCGTTACGAGTATGACGTGGAGGCTGAGCAGGTGTCCATCCTGCAAGTGAATGCCAGGTGCGTGTGTGTGTTTGCGTGTGGCTGTGTGCGTGCGTGTGTGTGTGTGTGTGTGTGTGTGTGTGTGTGTGTGTGTGTGTGTGTGTGTGTGTGTGTGTGAGAGAGAGAGAGTGTGTGTGTAAGAGTGAGTGTGTGTGTGCGTGTGTGTGCATGTGCGTGCTCATAAGTACATGCCTGGAGCAGATGAGCCCATTGACAATGATACATGCAAAGCATGAATTCTCTCGTTTCACAATGCTTGCATTTGTTTGTACAAACCCACACATACCTACCTAATCCCTCCCATCCACCCCACTCCCCCAACCCACACCACATACCCACCCAATCCCCCCCCCACATACACTCTCCCCCTCCGCACCCACACTTTGATTGAAATCAACACACATAAGGGGTGAATGTAACTCAGAGCCCATATGCGCTAGGTGGTTAATTTGATGTCAAATTTGTGCCACATGACACTCACTCACAACGACACACCTTTGCTGTGCAGGTACACATATGGGTGGGAGTACCTCGGAGCTCAACCACGCTTGGTGGTCACCCCAATGACAGACAGATGCTACATGACACTTACCGGCGCGCTGCACATGCGCTTGGGAGGTGCTCCTGCAGGCCCTGCCGGCACAGGTATGGTGGTCAAGTGTGATTGTATGTGTATGTTTGTGTGTGTGTGTGCGTTTGTGTGTGTGTGTGTCTGTGTGTGTGTCTGTGTGTGTGTGTGTCTGTGTGTGTCTGTGTGTGTGTGTGTGTATGTATGTGTGTGTGTGTGTGTGTGTAGGTGTGTGGGTGTATGGGTGTGTGTGTTTGTGTGGGTGGGTGGGTGGGTGTGGGTGTGAAGGTGCTACTGACTGCAGATGTAAAACCCACACACACTGCTTATGCACTTGGTGCTCCCTTTAAACAGGGGGTTCGTTATTGATTAATCAAAACCGCCTTCTACGCGCTTATCTTGCAGGAAAAACCGAAACGACCAAAGACTTGGGCAAGGCCCTGGGCATCCAGTGCGTGGTTTTCAACTGTGGAGAGAACCTGGACTTCAGGTTCATGGTACGTGCTCAGGCTCAAGAAGAGGATACTTTTCCATAGATGCCCATTTTGTCCAAACTCCAAGCGGCTTTCCTTTCTTAGTTGGTGTGGTGATTCGTTGTACCGCCTGCGCAGATTTTCTTTTATTTTTACTTCTGGCCCAATGTTGTTCTGCACAGGGAACTGACCTAGTCCAATTCGCCAAAGCTTTCTGGTATGACCACTGTTTCAGATCTTCAATCAATCATCTTATTTATAAGGTGGTCGATTGCCACCAGTTTTATTGTGAACCTAAGCCGCACACAGCTCCTCGCCTTACCACATGCTTATCTTACTGTACATTCAATTGAGCAGGCTTCTTAGACCGAGCAGTCAACCACATGTTAATCTGTTAGACCGTTCTCTCAACCACATGTTACTCTCTTAGACCGAACTGTCAACCACATGTTAATCTCTTAGACCGTACTGTCAACCACATGTTACTCTCTTAGACCGTACTGTCAACGACATGTTACTCTCTTAGACCTTACTGTCAACCGCAAGTTAATTTTTTTGACCGTATTGTCAACTGCATGTTACTCTCTTAGACCGTACTGTTAACCGCATGTTACTCTCTTAGACCGTACTGTCAACCACATGTTAATCTCTTAGACCGTACTGTCAACCACATGTTACTCTCTTAGACCGTACTGTCAACCACATGTTACTCTCTTAGACCGTACTGTCAACCACATGTTACTCTCTTAAACAGTACTGTCAACCACATGTTAATCTCTTAGACCGTACTGTCAACCACATGTTAATCTCTTAGACCGTACTGTCAACCACATGTTAATCTCTTAGACCGTATTGTCAACCACATGTTACTCTCTTAGACCGTACTGTCAAACGCATTTTAATCTCTTAGATCGTACTGTCAACCACATGTTAATTTCTTAGACCTTACTGTCAACCATATGTTAATCTCTTAGACCGTACTGTCAACCACATGTTATTCTCTTAAACCGTACTGTCAACCGCATGTTAATCTCTTAGATCGTACTGTCAACCACATGTTAATCTCTTAGACCGTAATGTCGACCACATGTTACTCTCTTAGACCATACTGTCAAGACACATGTTACTCTCTTAGATCGTACTGTCAACCACATGTTAATTTCTTAGACCGTACTGTCAACCCCTGTGTTACTCTCTTAGACCGTACTGTCAACCGCATGTTAATCTCTTAGACCGTACTGTCAACCGCATTTTACTCTCTTAGACCGTACTGTCAACCGCATGTTAATCTCTTAGACCGTACTGTCAACCACATGTTAATTTCTTAGACAATACTGTCAACCACATGTTACTCTCTTAGCGCACCAACAATCCTACATTGTGCAGGGCAAATTCTTCAGTGGCCTCGCCCAATGTGGGGCATGGGCCTGCTTTGATGAATTCAACCGCATTGACATTGAAGTGCTGTCGGTGGTTGCGCAGCAGGTGGGTGAGTCAGGGTGGGGAGTTTAGGCGGGCGTGGCAAACTTTGTTGGACAAGCCCGATTACATCAACATGGAGTTGCTGTCAGTGGTTGCGGATCGGGTGGGTGGGTCAGGGTTGGAATTTAGGTGGGCGTGGCAAACCTTGTTGGACAAGTGCGATTACATCTACATGGAGTTGCTGTCAGTGGTTGCGGAGCAGGTGGGTGGGTCAGGGAATCAACATGGAGTTGCTGTCGGTGGTTGCGGAGCAGGTGGGTGGGTCAGGGAGGGGAGGGGAGTTTAGGTGGGTATGGCGATTCTTCTTGGACAAGTCCGATTGCACCAAACATGGACAAGACCAATTGCACCAACATGGAGTTGCTGTCAGTGGTTGCGGAGCAGGTGGTGGTAGGTGCAGGAAACCAACAACATGTTAGTTAGGAATCAGGCAGTCTAGCAGTTAGTTACTGCAATAACACAACACAACACAAGCGTTCCATTCTGCTGGTGGGCTGTCACGGTTATGGAACCACAATAAGTGCATAACTTTGGGAGTCGTGCACTGTTTCTGCAGGCTTGTTTCTGACTGGATATACACAGCCAAGCGTGCCTTTAATGAAGGTGCACTTGCATGAACACAGGCATTGTATGAACACATGCATTGTATGACACAAGAGTTGTATGAACACAAGCATTGTATGGACACAACCATTGTATGAACACAAGCATTGTATGAACACAAGCATTGTATCAACACAAGCATTGTATGAACACAAGCATTGTACAAACGAGTGCCTTCAAGGTGCACTTGTATGAACACAAGCATTCGTTTTCAATGCAAATAAATGGCCACTTGTAGGTCTTATGTTATCAACCACGCCCTTCTCACATGTGCATGCAGCTGCTGTCCATCCAAAACGCCCTAAAAGGCACCGCAGACCGCTTCCTGTTTGAGGGCCGTGAGATCCGTCTGCTCGCCACCTGCGGTGTGTTCATTACAATGAATCCTGGGTATGCCGGGCGTACAGAGCTGCCGGACAATCTCAAGGTACGCGTGTTTTTTGCAGCACCTGAACCTTTATTTCTCACTCCTGCTGTGTGTCAATTGTTAGTTACAGCAAATTCTAGGTATGCTGATTGTGCGGAGCTGCCTGAGGATCTCAAGAGTACACACCTTGTCCTGCCTCTGTCTTTATTCAACTCCTCTCAAAATGCCTTTTTTTGGTAAAGTGTTCCATTTTTCATGTGCTTCCGGTTGCAACAACTCGGTTGCACAGACAGGCCTGACAACCTTATTCCACGCAGCTACAATATGCGATGTTACATTCAGGTTATAAGCTATAAGTCAGTATAAGCTAGAAGCCAGTACGCTGCAGTGGGTTCATGAGCACGTGAAACTAATAACTATTGCTGTATTATTAATATACAATAGCAAGACTGCAGATTGCCCTTGACAGTTGCCGCACAGATGTTCCACTGGATCTGCAGATTTCTTTCACCTTTTTCATTCTTTACACACACGCACACATACAAATGCAGGCACTCCTGCACCGTGGCTATGAAGACTCCTGACTGTGCTTTAATGGCTTATGTCAACTGAGTATTCCACACACTCTGAATGAAACACTAACACTTCCCTCCACATGCAAGCGTAGGCCCTCTTCCGTCCCATGGCCTTGATGATTCCTGATTATGCCCTAGTGGCTTATGAAATCAGAATATTCCACAAGATCTGCACAAAACACTAACACTTCCCTCTCCATGCAAGCGTAGGCCCTCTTCCGC
>Ga0307942_1002212_pt1 | contig 15737 bp, 21 predicted proteins | sample OrgLakmetagen175_FD_201846 | JGI IMG/M metagenome (GOLD analysis project Ga0307942, IMG submission 201846) | Saline water microbial communities from Organic Lake, Antarctica - #175 | ecosystem: Environmental > Aquatic > Non-marine Saline and Alkaline > Saline | place: Antarctica: Organic Lake...
ATGGTAGGGGGAGGCGTGGCATTCTCGCACGCCAACTCCAGCATGGCCGTGGCAGCTTACCAACAGCAGCAGCACCACGCAGGAGGGCCCACGATGCTCTACCCACCCGCTAGCCATCATCACCCCATGGCCACACCCATTCAGCACGTTGGGGCAGCAGCAAATGTGTTCACCACTCCCTCGCCCCACCTTTCACGCTCCCCCCCCAGCAGTGCAGACATGCACAGCAATCCCTCCTCCCGCATGTCACAGACCGTGGCCGCTCCGTATGCAGCAGTGGCATCTGCAGGTAAGCCACATCAGCAGCCGTTGCAACTGCAGCAACAGCCGCAACAGCAGCAGCAGCTGGCGGGAATGCCCCACTATACGGCAGTGGGCCAACATAGAGCAGCGGCAGGAGTGCAGCACCAGCCTGTACAAACGGGGGGGGGGTTCGCTACAAGACATGGTAGTGGTGGTGGTGGTGGGGTTAGCGCACCACCATCTCTGCCGCCACAGCAGCAGCAGCAGCAGCAGCAGCAGCAGCAGAGAGGTGCGCACTCCTTCCAGCCCAGCCACACTGGCAGGCCTCAGCCGCATATACCACACACCTCGCCTGCGGGGGTTGGCATGAAGCCCGTGCAGCAACCGCCGCAGCAGCATCACCGCAGCAGCAGCGTCAGCAAGCTGCAGCAGCCGTACGCTGTGAAAGGAGGGCCAACAGCAGGAGGGGGGCAAAGCCAAGGCCACACTCGTAGGCCTGACGGCCAGAGGCAGGGGGGACGGGGTCCTCGCCAGCAGCAGCAGCAGCAGCACGTGCAATTGCAGCAGCAGCAGCAGCAGCCCCATCCTCAAGAGCTGCCTCATCCTGACGGTGCTAGTCAGCCTCACGCGCCCCCCTCTGCAGCAACAGCACCACAGACACCACGGGAGGAGGAGGGAGAGGGCGCGCATGTGCCTGCCCCTGACGTCAGACCACACACAGCAGAGCCAGCGTCGATACCGCCACTGCAGCCCACTGTCTCTGAACCAATCCTAACTCCCCCTGCTGCAGCAGCTGTCGACACTGCAGTTGCCGACACATCAGCAGCGCCCCCTGCCCTACCACCCCCCGCAGACGGAGCACCACCACCCAAGGATGCACATCCGCTGCAGCATTCAATCACACCACAAGCAGACCACCAACATGCCTCCCCCTCTCCTTTGTCTCCCATCAAGCCCCCCTCATCATCTGTTGCAGCGCCCCCTGCGCCATCCTCAAAGGCACTCCACCCGCCATCCTCAGTGTCCGAGCTGTCAGCACCACACACCGCAACTCCTGGGGCTGTAGAAGTCAGCAGCAGCAACTGTAGGGCAGGAGCATCACCTGCTTCGCTCACGCCAACAGCAGCGCCTTCAACGGCAGCTGTACCTGAGGCAGCAGCAGCAGCAGCAGCAGCAGCAGCAGCAGCACCAGCACCAGCATTAGCCCCTGCCAAAGGGAGCTGGGCGTCCTTAGCCGCCCGGAGTGGGTGAGTGGTTTGGGAGTATTGGGCGGTACAAAAATACCGTATATATACCGTATATACATGGTTCTGGCCAGCCCGAATCATAAGTGCTGCGTTCATGTGCAGTTTAGGTGGCTTTGGTAGTAACGATTGTTATGTTGTTAACTGTGCTCAACCGGCCTGGCTTTAGGTCAGGTCGTGGCTGCGTTATTGTTTGGTGAGGCTGTCTGGTAAGGGTGGGCGTCCAAATCCACTGGCCGTGGTTTTGTGTGACCGTCATTTGTAGGGTTGGCCAGAACCGTATATGACGCTGTATATTTGATGAAGTCCCTCACAAAAAAGTACGGCAGACACACCGTGTACATATACAATTCTGGCCATCCCTAATCGATTATTACCGGCCTCAGCCTGCTCTTGAATTACAAATGGTCCTCTTTGCTTTTAGATTCACACGATGAGCAGCCTTGACTTTTTTTGCTCTCTTTCACATACGCGCGCACACGCTCACACACACACATACACACACGCACGCACACACACACATACACACACATAAGGGTGCACGTCAGTTGTAGGCACAGACACAAACTAACCCTCTTGCTTCTTCCTCTACCACTACTCAGGCCCCCCCCCTCCTCTCCCCACCCCCCCCATCATTCAACGGCACCTGCCCACAAACGACCCAACTTCAAAGAACCCCATACCCCCAAACCTGCCCTCCCCCATCAGCGACATCACGCAAGCAGTGCGTCTGCCGCAGCACCAGCACAACAAAAATCGCCACCCGCCCGTGACGAGCGCACCTCATCCTCAACTGCTACACCCGTTTCCGGTAGGTGTTCTATAATCATAAAACTTAACTTTAATTATAAGGCTAAATTTTAGTTATAAGGCTAAAAACTATAATTATAGGACTAAGGGAGAAAGGAGTTTGCAGGCAGTGTAAAGCACTTATCACAATAATCAAGGAAAATCAAGGAAAAGGAGCCACTATAGTTCATTTACAGGTGTTCCGCCTCCTTAATTACAACCGTTCCCTCCTCCCGTCGTAAGAAACCTCCCGGCTCCCAGACCTGAATAACTTTTCTGTTTTCTTCTGTCCATGCTGATCATGCGCAGGGCTGGCCAGAACCGTACAGATACACCATATATGATCGTATATTTGGTGGTTTCCCTGTCAAAACAAACATATATGCACCGTGTTTGTATGGTCCTGGCCAATTCAAATTATGTGCATTGCAGAGGCGCGTTTGGTTTCACAAGCTAGCTTAGGGGCAGCACCTGAGGCAGCACACACATGCACACACATACACATACATAAAACACGCACACATGCACACACACACACACACACACACACAAACGTATGCACACAAAACCAGCACACACACACACTCTCTCTCCCCTTCATCATTCACACGCAGCACCTGCCAAGCAAGGGGCAGCACCTGAGGCAGCAGCAGCAGCAGCAGCAGCAGTCGCTCCCGCAGCTGGTAGTGCTGCAGCTGGTAGTTCGGCAGCTGGTAGTGCCGCAGCTGATAGTTCTGCAGCTGGTGGTGCCGCAGCTGGTAGTTCTGCAGCTGGAGGTGCTGCAGCTGGAGGTGCTGCAGCTGGTAGTGCTGCAGCTGGTAGTGCCACAGCTGGTGGTGCTGCAGCTCCAACTGTAGCGACAGCACCGGCAGTGACTGCTGTAGCAGGAGAGGGTTCTAGAGCTAGTGCTGCATCTGCAAACAGGGAAGGGGCAGGTGTTCGAAATGAGCCTGCTCATGCTGCAGGTGGGTGCGGTGAATGCGCGGAGTGTGAGCACTGATGCAGTACAGCATGCGTGTGTGTTTGTGCGTATGCATGTCATGCAGTTTAGTTGCAGCATATGTGCATGAACACAGCTCAGTATGCATGCGCGTGCGTGTGTGTGTGTGTGTGCGCGCGCATGGATGTAATGCTGCACGTGCGCATGAAGGTGCAAGAGTACGGTGCATGTGTGCTTGTGTTTGCGCTAGAACAGCGTATGCTGTGTCGCTAGGGATATGTGTGTGTGCAGCATGTGTTTGCGCTAGGACAATGTACGCTATGTTGCTAGGGTCGCATAAAATTGTACATATATACACTGTATATGACCGTATACCGGTGTTTGGTAATTTCCCTGCCAAGAGTACCGTAGACACATCGCATATACACATGGTTCTGGCCAATCCTGTATGTTGCATATTGGTATGCAGATCTCGTCAGTCACACCACACCATTGTCTTAAATACGCGTTGTCACATACTGGTATGCAGATATCGTCAGCCACACCACACCATTATCATACGTACGCGATGCTGCATAATGGTATATAGTACACAGATGTCATCAGGCACACTACACCATTGTCATATCAGTGTACAGATCTCATCAGTCACACCACAACATTATCATATTGATGTGGGGAATGTGGGTGTCGGGTTAAAATTCTGTTGTGTGTCTGGATTGTTATGCACTTTGTGATCTGCACCCGTTTTGCAATGCCTGCTTTCACAGGCAGACTTGCTCACAAGCTCTTTCATGCATGCACTTACAATGCATGTACGAGTCCAAACACACTCACACTCTACTGCATAAGCTTATATGCCTTACGGATCTACAAGCTATATAACACGCAAATTTACATGCACACTTGCGCACGCACACACACACACACATGCACTCACACACCCACACACACATACACACACACATGCACTCACACACTCACACACACATGCATACACACGCACATACACACACACATATGCACTCACACACTCACACACACACATGCATACACACGCACATACACACACACATATACACACACTCACACACAGGTGCATCTGACATGCCCCAGCCTCCACCATCCATTACATCTGCAGTTGTAAAGGAGCCAGAGAGCAGCAGCAATCAGCTAAGCAGCACACCAGCCCTTGCTACTGCTGGTGTGTATGTTGGTGTGTGTGTTTGTGTGTGTGTGTGTGTGTGCGTGTGTGTGCGTGTGTGTGCGTGGGGGGTTCCTTGAAAACAGATGCATGGATTGAGGAGTATTGTCACTGAATCTCTGTCATCTCCTAGTCGACACTTACGTCCAACACCCCCCACCACAGCAAGCTGTAGAAATAACCAGGGTTGGCCAGAACTGTATATGCACACCGTATATGACGGTATGTATGATAATTTCCCTGCATAAAATACCATTTATTCACCGTACATACGTATGTATGTATGGTTCTGGCCAACCCTACAAAGAAATGCTGCTTTCATTACTGACACGTAAGACATACATGTCTATCGCACGCTCCCGCCCATTTCTTAGCATCAACCTTGAGACTGGATCGTGCGTATGGCTTGCGCACAGAGTCCCCTGCAGGTGCTGCTGCTGCCAGCAAGGAGACAGACAGGGGCACAGTTGCACCAGGCAGTGCTGCTGCAGGGCGAAACAATTTGCACCTTTCGGCACAATTCCTAGCATCGACCTCAAGATCACTCTGTCCGCTTGACTTGCACACAGAGCCCCCTGCAGGTGCTGCTGCTGCCAGCAAGGAGACAGACAGGGGCACAGTTGCACCAGGCGGTGCTGCGGCAGGGCAAAACAATTCGCACCTTTCGGCACAATTCCTAGCATCGACATCAAGATCACTCTGTCCGCTTGACTTGCACACAGAGTCTCCTGCCGGTGCTGCCGCTGCCAGCGAAGAGACAGAGAGGGGCACAGGAACACACAGCAGTACTGCAGCAGGGTTGAGTGGTGCTTCAGTAGGTGATGTAAGGGGCGTGGAGCCATCTGTGGTACAGCAGCAGCAGCCGCAGCAGCAACAAAGCCCACCTTCTGAAGCACAGCAGCAGCAACAGGGGCAATGCCCTGTATCTAATGCCCAGCAGCAGCAGCAGCAGCAGCAACAACAGCAGCCACAACAGCAGCAGCAGCAGCAGCAACAACAGCAGCAGCAGCAGCAACAACAGCAGCAGCAGCAGCAACAACAGCAGCAGCAGCAGCGACAACAGCAGCAGCAGCAGCAGCAACAACAGCAGCCACAACAGCAGCAGCAACGCGCACCCTCTGAAGCACAGCCACAACAACAGCAGCAGCAGCAGCAGCAGCCTGCAAACGTTCCGCTGACCTGGGCTGAGAAGCTCAAACGCAAACAGCGAGAGCAAGAGCAACATGCCCAAGCTGAAGCCGCTGCCGCTAAAGTGGCGGCGGCAGAAAGGCTGCAGCAGCGGCAGCAGCGTACGCAAGAGCAGCGAGCACAGGAGCAGCAGCAGCAGCAGCAGCAGCAGCAGCAGCAGCAGCAGCAGCAGCAGCAGCAGCGTGCCCAGGAGCAAAGTGCACAGGAGCAGCAGCAGCAGCAGCAGCAGAAGCAGCGCGCCCAGGAGCAAAGTGCACAGGAGCAGCAGCAGCAGCAGCAGCAGCAGCAGCGTACGCAGGAGCAGCGTGCACAGCAGCAGCAGCAGCAGCAGCAGCAGGAGCAGCAGGAGCCGTTCCCCTTGCCTCCTGCCGGTGTGTACGCGCACGTGCCTCTCAGCCCAGAAAAGAGTGCGGGGGTTCGGTCGTCGGTGTCAACCAGCGCAGCCCTCGTAGCTCCTGCCTCTACCACTGGCCTAGAGCGCAGCGGCAATGGCAGCGGTGAGTGTGTTTGTGTGTGTATGTGTATGTGCATGTATGTGTATGTGCATGTATGTGTATGCGTATGTGTATGTGTGTGTATGTATGTGAGTGGTGATCACCGTATATATAGGGTTCTGGCAAACCCTAATCATAAATTTGCACCAAACCCAAATCATAAATCCGCACCACTCTGTGAACGTGCTCGCTGCTTGTAACCACCGGTCAAGGTTGAGAGGAGGTCGCCGCACCATTCATAAGACACGACCCCGTGCCCCATCTGCGTGTGTTTGCTCACATCGCTGCACATATTATTCGTCCTAAATCTGTACTGCCTGCTTGCATCGCAGGTCAGGGCTGGGAGGAGGCCGCAGGGCAGCAGCAGCAACAGCTAGACCAGCAGCTGGAGCAGGCTAGAGGCCAGACTCACGCATCATGGAGCAACCCAAAGCAGCAGCCTAGCAACCACCCTGCGTCACAGTCGAGCAGGTGTGCATGCGTTCGCGTGCGCGCGCAGGAGAGAGTGTGTACTCTTGTGTGTTTATGTGTGTGTGAGGGGGGGAAGTGGCCTATTCAGGCATTCTCATTTATGTGCAGCCTTACACTGCACACGTGTTCACGTGTACCCTCGCAAGCGTGAACGACCAAGGCTTGCTGCCCCCATTAAATCACCAAAGGTCGCATGTACCTGCTAGTGTGCATGTGCCAGCGCTATAGGTCTTGCAACGTTTTGCGCCCTCCTCCTGAACAGAGGTCGTGTCTGGCAGCCAACGTTTTTCGTTGTGCTATCCGTCACGTCTGTCTGTCTGTTGCTATCCGTCACGTCTGTCTGTCTGTTGCTATCCGTCACGTCTGTCTGTCTGTTGCTATCCGTCACGTCTGTCTGTCTCTGTCTGTGTTATGGATGCCATGCATGCTGGCCGGCACCTTTGGTGGTGCCAACGCTTATCACATCTTACCTCGCAAATGAAAATTTTAAGCGCCTGCTGGCCGGCACCTTTGGTGGTGTAGAAGCTTCTCACATCTTACCTCGCGAATGAGAATAAAGCGCCTGCTGCCGGCACCTTCAGTGGTGTAGAAGCTTCTCACATCTTACCTCGCGAATGAACATAAAGTGCCCGCATAGCCCTCAGAGCAGCCCTCAAGTCCCTTTGCTGTGAGAGCAAGATCAAACACAGAGAGGTTCTCCACTTAAAAACCTCAATGCTGTGATAGCCACATGACTTTCAGAGAGAGAGAAACCATTTAAACCATTTAAACCATTTAACCTCTGTTGTGATAGTCACGTGCTTTGTAGAGAGACACCTAAAACCCATTGTGCTCCTTTACCCAAAAACTACTCTAAAAAAACCTCTCCACCCAAAACCCACCGTGCTCCTTCTCCCGACCCACGCACACGCAGTCAAATCCAGCAGCAAAAGCAGCAGCAGCAGCAGGAAAAGCAGCAGCTACAACCGCAGCAGCAGCAGGCAAGCAGCAGACCGCATCAGAAGGGCTCCCAAGACGCCAAGCTACCCCACCCCGGCAGCAGCAGCAGCAGCAGCAGCAGTGGTGGCAATGGAGCGCCTCACAAAGCTAAAACAGGGCCTGTACCAAGTGGTGGTGCCAGCAGCAGTGCTAATGCCGCAGCAGCCCAGGAGGGAATAGCAGGAGGAGGAGGAGGAGGAGGAGGAGGAGGAGGAGGGGCTGGCCCTAAACGTGGCGCGCACGCGAGCGGTGCTGCACCACACACGGGCAGTGCTGCACCACACACGCCCGCGCCCGCGCCTGCTGCCCTCCACCCTCCCTCAACAGCCTCAGCCAGAGTCACAACTGCAGCTCCTGCAGGTGTGGCAGGAGCCGGAAAAGAGGCCAGGCCAACGCCGGCTGCACAGACACAGCAGCAGCCGCCGTTGCAGCAGCAGCAGCAGCAGCAGCAGCCACAGCAACCACAGCAGTCTGAAGTGCAAGGCCCCCCACAACCGCAATCGCAACCGCAGCAGCAGCAGCAGCAGCAGCAGGCAGAGGAAGTTTGGGTGGAGGTACAGTCAAAATCATCCAAGCACACACGAGGGGGTGGAAGGGCCGGGGCAGGAGCCCCTGCAGGTGTGTATGTGTGTTTTGGTGTAAACCTCTGTGGGCGTGTGTATGTCCGTGCATGCCTGCCTGTATGTGTGTGTGTATGTGCATGTGTGGTGTGTGCGTGCGTGTGTGTGCGTATGTGTGCAGAAAAAAGGTGCGCATTGCTTGTACCCAAGTAGCTTATGAAGGCTCCTGCTTGCGTGTGTGTGTGTGTGTGTTTGTGTGTGTGTGTGTGTGTCTTAGACTCTGGGAGGGGGGAAAAGAACAGGGACACTGGGTGCCAGTTTTCGTACCATCATTCACCGCTCGTTTTTTACTGTGGCACCACATCGCTACAGGCCCTGTGCATCAAGCGCAGCACGCACAGCAGCAGACAGAGCAGCAGGCGCAGCAGGCGCAGCAGGCGGCAGGCGGCAGGAGAGAAGGGAGGAGAAGAAGTAGAGGGCCCCGGGGGCATGAAGGGCTAGACAAGAGCGGCAAGGAGCGCGGTGGCGGCGGAGGTGGTGGTGGTGTAGCCGACGACGTGGCCAACAGAGAAGCTGGTGGTGGTGGTGGTGGTGGAGGTAGGGGTAGAGGGGAAGGCAGCAGATCCCAGCGGGGCAGCTCACGCAATAGAGAAGAAGGGGGCAGTCAGCAGGGAAGCTTGCACGGGAGGGATGGTTGGCAGCAGCAGCAGCAGCAGCAGCAGCAGCAGCAGCAGCAACAAGGAGGAGGCTCTAGGCAGCGGGAGCGCAGCCGCGAACATGCAGGGCAGGATAAAGGAGGGGGTGGAGGTGGAGGTGGGGGTGGGGGCAGGCCACAGCAGCATATGCGTGGGGGTGCAGAGTGGCTGGCTGTGGGTGAGTGTGTGTACGTATGTGCACATGTGCAAGTGTACGCGCAGCATGGGCTCTGTTGTCTATTGTGTTGAGCATTTGCTGACGGATCTGGTTGTAGGAAGTACACTTATTGAGCATTTGCTGACGGATCTGGTTGGAGGAAGTACACTTATTCAAGAGCTTACGGATCTGGTTGGAAGAAGTACACTTATTAAGCATTTGCTGACGGATTGAGCATTTGCTGACGGATCTGGTTGGAGGCAGTACACTTATTTAAAGAGCTTAAGCTGTGTCTCGCGCGTATGTGTGCGTGTATGCGCACACACAAATGCACTCATACACACACGCGCACGCGCACTCATCGCATGCACACACGCACGCACACAAGCACATACACACACTCACACATGCACACACGTGCCTAGGTTCCAGCAGCGGCAGTAGCAAAGCTGTACGGCATCAGCAGCAGCAGCAGCAGCAGCAGCACAGGGCAGCAGGGCAAGCTGCCATGTCAGGTGAGGCACAGTCCTCTCGCGTTTGTCACATAACAGAACGTACATATAAGCACGTTCTTGAACTCTGCGACACACACACACACACACACGCGCACACACACACACACACACACACACACACACACACACATTCAGCCTTCTCTGCTCCGCCCACGCATCCTTTTTTAAGACACACACAAATCCAGCTGTCACTGCTCCACCATCTTTGAAACACAAGTGCATTTGAGTACCAGTTTTGTGTCTGAAGAGAAACAACACACGTGGACCTCAACACCTTGTTGGTGCACGCACGCACAGGCATACACACACAATGCGCACACACACACACACACACTCATACCGTGCGCGCACGCACACACACTCACGCACACACGCACACAGACACACAGAAATGCTGCATGGCGTGCTCAAGTGCAGGAGCACATGACACCATCCCATGCAAGGACACACTTGCACACACACACACACACATTCACACTCACACTCATGGTGATGGCGCAGGAGCAGCAGGAGGAGAAGGAGGACAGGCAGCGTCCATTGCAGGTGCTACTTCCTTAAGCAACAGCCCCCTTGCTGCTGCTACTGCTGCCCCTGGGGCTGGGGCTGCATCCACCACGCAACTCAGACCACCCAACGCCCCTGAACTACAAGCACAACAGCCACCCTCTACGACCAGCTATGCCGCACGAGCGGCGGCAGCAGCCTCGGCGCAGGTGTGTTTCTTGTATGTGCCGATGTGGGTGTGATTGTAGGTATTGTCTCAGGCACAACAGCCCCCTCTACGACCAGCTATGCCGCGCGAGTGGCGGCGGCAGCCTCGGCGCAGGTGTGTCCCTTGTATGTGCTGATGTGGGTGTGAATGTGGGTATTGTTGCAGGCACAACAGCCCCCTCTACGACCAGCTATGCCGCGCGAGCGGCAGCAGCAGCCTCGGCGCAGGTGTGTCCCTTGTATGTGCTGATGTGGGTGAGGGTGTGGGTGTGGGTGTGGGTGACGTTATGGGTGTCGTCTCAAGCGCAATTGCCCCCCCCTACGACCAGCTATGCCGCACGCGCGTCTGCAGCAGCCTCAGCACAGGTATTCCACGCTTTTTTAGGTATGGGTGTTTGTGTGTGGCACCTTTTTGGTTTGATGTCCTGCATTTTACTTTTTTTTTATGTGTTGAGTGAGTTTACGTGCTTTTTGATGGTAGTCTCGCTCCTAAGGTTGGCCAGACCACTGTGCATGACCGTATTTATAGTGATTTCCCTGCCAAAAATACCGTACAAAAACCTATATACCGTAGGTTCACGATCACTTCGTGACGCCAAGTTTAAAATATTGATTAAATTTTTGTTTTTAGTTCGTAAGGGGGTCTGGGGACTAAGTCAAAGTGATCTTGATCCTACGGTATGTGGTATGTGGTTCTGGCCAACACTAATCGTAATTTTTTCTATTTTTCATTTTGCTGGCTGCACGCCGAGATGTGCAAACCCAACCGTGCACATGTGCACATACTCACACAGGCGCACACGTACACGCACACACACAGGCACGCACGCACGCTCATGTACGTATGCTTGCGCATTGCACATACACTCACAACCTTGCAAGCATGCTTAACATGCAGGCCGCTTCAAAGCGCCCAGCCGTAGCAGCAAGCACAACAGCAGCCAACAGCAACGCTGCTGCTCCAGATGCCAAGGCCAACCTCCTTGCAGTACAGGTATTTGTTGTATGTGTTTATTTAGGTGTGTGTGTGTGCGCGCGTGTGTGTGCGCATGTGCGCGTGCGTGTGTGTGTGTGTTTGTGTGTGTGTGTGTTGCCTGACGCACTTTAGACCCTAACCAAAGTGTTTGGTGCAGTGGGCATATTGCTTGAGTTGTTGCACTCTTAAAATGCAGGCACACGCAGCACATATCAAATGTCCACACATACATATCTAGACACACATACACATACACACACACGCGCACACACATGCATACACACACAGGTGCCCCAGCCCTCTTTGCCTGGCTCCACTTGTGGTGGCTCAAACTACCAGACACCCCAAGGCTCCAACGCAGGTGACGATGGAGAGAGAGATAGAGAAAGAGAGAGAGAGAATGAGAGAGAGAGAGAGAGAGAAAGAGTGCAGAACACGGTATTCACCACACATCGGCCGTCGTAAACACTGATGCACAAACACACACACACGCACAAACACACACGCACAAACACACACGCACACACTGTCAGTGGGATGACCTGCCAGATCCCCATGAATTGATCAGGCGATAAGAAAGCATTTGAACCATAATCGGTTCCAAACCCTATATGATATAGGCTATATCCTAAACCCCAAATTTCAAAAATACGGAATTTATACGGTTTATACGGAATATACGTATATATACGGTTTATACGGCGTACATATACGTAGGCGGAAATCCCATATACGACTTGGGCCAACCCTACTTATATCCTAAACCCCCAAATCTGATGCTTAGCTGCGATGAAGGGCTCTCCCCGCTAAAGTACTGAAAGTATTGTATGCAATTGCTATTGCTTTTTGATGTACTGTGTGCATGTGTGTTTTGATGTACTGTGTGCATGTGTGCATGTGCTATTGCTTTTTGGTGTACTGTGTACTGTGTGCATGTGCTATTGCTTTTTGATGTACTGTGTGCATGTGTGTATGGCTGTATGTGTGGTGTGCGCGTGGCTGTATGTAGGGTCTCTGTTAGTGTGTGTATGTAGAGTAAATAAACTGTGATGTGTACTGTGTGATTGGCTGTGTGTGTCTGTGTGCGTCTGTATGTGTCATCAGCTGCGGTTTCAGACAGCCACTTCTTGCAGACGATGCCTAGCAATGTATACGATCTCAGTTGCACTAAACATTAACACAATCGTGCAAACACACACACATGCACTACACGCATACACGCACACGCGCACACACACACACCACAGGTTCCTCTGTTAACTCCCCCTTGATAGGAGAGCGCAGTGGTCTCAGCCCTGAGACGTCCTTTGCAATGCCTCCCTCCTCCAGCAACCAGCAAGGTGGGTTGCAAATACATGTGGGCTGATGCTTGAATAAGTAGCTCAACATTGTATGCTTCTAACAAAAGCAGCGTCGGCCCTGAGGCGTCCTTTGCAACGCCTCCTCCTCCCAGAAACCACCACTAAGGTGGGCAGTAAGAACAAATGAATCAATGCTTTGATGTGTAGCGCAGCATTGCATGCTTCTATCAAAAACAGCGTTGCCTTTGAGGTGACCTTTGCAACGCCTCCTCCTCCCAGAAACCACCACTAAAGTGGGCAGCAAGAACAAATAACTTGATGCTTTGATGTGTAGCGCTGCATTGTATGCTCCTATCAAAAACAGCGTTGGCCCTGGGGCGTCCTTTGCAATGCCTCCTCCTCCCAGAAACCACCACTAAGGTGGGCAGTAAGAACAAATGAATCGATGCTTTGATGTGTAGCGCAGCATTGCATGCTTCTAACAAAAACAGCGTTGGCCCTGAGGCGTCCTTTGCAATGCCTCCTCCTCCCAGAAACCACCACTAAAGTGCATTGTGTGTTTGGGTCGATGCTCAAGCATTTGCAGCGCACAGAGTTGGCCAGTACTGTCTACATGCACCATACAACACCGTACATTTGGCAATTTCCCTGCCAAAAATGCCGTTTACTTATGCAACGTATATATATATATGGCTCTGGCCCACCCTGGCAGCGCACACAGCATTGCACGCTAACAAAGTGCATTGCACTCACACACACAAATATGCCCGCAGGCGTGCATGCATGCACACACACACATGCATGCATGCACACACACGCACACACACATACATACACGCACACACACATACACACGCACACACATGCACGCACGCATGCGCGCACGCACTCACATGCACACCGGCATGTACAAACACATGCGCACACGCACGCACACACACATACACACACAAACATGTGCACACTGACAGGCTTGGAAGGAACGGCAGCACCCACTGGCCTTCCCCTCCACACCTCGACAGTCAGACGTACCAGCACCAGTGGGGGCAGCGAAGGCAGCAGCACCAGCACAGCAGCAGCTACTGCTCCTGCTGCTGCTGCAGCTGCAGCAGCAGGCCCCTCCCCTCCTCTGTCTATGGCAGAGAGGCTGAAGCTCAAGAAGCAGCAGGAACAGCAGCAGCAGCAGCAGCAACAGCGCAAGAGCGCCCCCCAGCCTCTACAACAGCAACAACCACAGCCTCAACCACAGGCTGGTGGAGGTGGTGTAGCAGTGGGGGGGTCGTGGGCGAAAGGCAGAGGCAACACAGCTAATGCCCCCCCTGCACCCGCACCTGCGGCCGCTGCTTTGCGTCCTTCTCCAACAGCAGCAGCTGCAGGTGAAATTAGATTTTTGTTCTTTGTGATGGTTGTGTTGTATGTATTTTGGTGTGCCTTCCAACCTTGCTCATGCCTGTGCCTTACCATTGCAGGTGGTTTACTCACACCTGGCGGTCATCACTCACTGAGCAAACTGATTGCTCACTTACATAAACACATATACACACATACATACGAACACACATGCACACGCACACACACATGAATACACATAGACGCATACGCACGCACACACATAAGATAACACATACACACGCACATACACACACACCAGCACACACACACGCACATACACACACACGTACATACACACGCACATACACATACAGCTGACGGACCTCCCACAGAAGCAACAGCGCCCACGCCAGCAGAGAGCACGAGTGCTGTTGCAGGTGTGTTTGATGTACCGTGCATTATTTGTTCGTCCATGCGTGTGTGTGTGCATGTGTGTTATTGTTTGTGGTGCGCTGTGTGCATTCTTTGTCTGTGCATGTGTGTGCGAGTGTGTGTGTTGGGGGCAAGGGCGCCCGATATTTGCTTTTGTGGGCCTGATGTTGACAAACAATGGGAAACATGCACACACACCAGTACGCACACACACACGCACACACTGCAACCAAACCAGTAACGCACAATCATCTTGACATGCTTGCAAGTGCACCTAAACAGGGCACATGCTTAACACGCGCCATGCATGCACCACTTGCACGTACACACTTGTGCACACATGCCATATGCATGCATGACTTGCTTCACACACACACACTCACTCACTCACTCACTCACTCACTCACACACGCTTGACTACACACACACACTCGAATACACACACACACACAGACACACACACACATGAATACACACAAAATCACATGCACACACGCACACACAAACTCGCATGCAAGCACACACACACTCCTGCGTCGACTACCATTGCAGCAGTGTGTGTTTGTGTGTGTGTGTGTGTGTGTGTGTGTCGAGGAGGGCAGCAAAGGAATGTACGCACACGGCACGGCTGCTGTACTCGCGCACACACCTCATACAATCACACACACACTCACACTCACACACACACACTCATACAATTACACACTCACACTCACTCACACTCACTCACACACTCACACACACTCACTCACTCACTCACACTCACCCACACACACACACACTCACACTCACTCACACTCTCACACACTCACACACCTCATACAATCACACACACACACACACACTCACACTCACACTCACACACACACACTCACACACTCACACTCACACACACACTCACACACACACACTCACTCACACTCACTCACACTCACTCACTCACACTCACACACACACACTCACACACATATATAGATTTTTGTGTGCACAGTTGCTCCATTTTCTGCAGCAGAGAGTGCAGGAGCAGCAGCACGCGGCAAGCAGCAGCACTGCCATGCACAGCACACACACACACTCATTTGCACACTCTCACTCAAATCTGCAGCAGCAGGGGGTACAGGAGGAGCAGCAGCACGTGGCAAGCAGCGGCAGCAGCAGCAGCAGCAGCAGCAGCAGCAGCAGCAGCAGCAGCAGCAGCAGCAGCAGCAGCAGCAGCAACAGAAGCAGCAGCCTCAGCCAGATACTATTCCTGCCCCTTCAGCAGCAGCAGGAGCAGCAGCAGCAGCAGCAGCAGGAGCAGCAGGAGCAGGTGGAAATGTTGGTGGTATAGGTCATAGCACGGGCACCTCTTGGGCGGATGATATGGACGAGGAGGAGAGAACAGGTGTGTGTGTGTGTGTGTGTAGGTTGGGCAGTGCGTGTGTGTGTGTCAGAGGGGGGGGTTTCAGGCACTTCCTTGGCGGATGATGTGGACGAAGAGGTGGGTGTGTGCGTGTGTGTGGGGGGG
>Ga0307942_1002216_pt1 | contig 15729 bp, 14 predicted proteins | sample OrgLakmetagen175_FD_201846 | JGI IMG/M metagenome (GOLD analysis project Ga0307942, IMG submission 201846) | Saline water microbial communities from Organic Lake, Antarctica - #175 | ecosystem: Environmental > Aquatic > Non-marine Saline and Alkaline > Saline | place: Antarctica: Organic Lake...
CCCATCCCATCCCATCCAACCCAATCCAATCCAATCCAATCCAATCACCATCAGCCCAACAGGTGGCTGCCGATCATTGTAATCCAATCCAATCATTCTCTTTCTTCTCTTTCTCTCACCGGGTATGTTTTCTCCAGCGTCTTGTGCATCTTATATTTGTATATTCTCAATGCTCTTTTTCTCTTTCTTCTCTTTTTCTCAACGGGTATGTTTTCTCCAGCATCGTGTGTATCTTACAACGTTTGTATATTCTCATTGCCTTTTCTTTTCTCTCTTTCTTCTCTTTCTCTCACCGGGTATGTTTTCTCCAGCGTCCCTGTGTGGATAGTGAAGAACTTGCCAGGGATTGGCTCAAACCCAACCATCTTCACAATCTCAAACTCCCACGTATGCCGTAAACGAGCGAAGAACCTGAGCAAGCCCCAGGAAATAAAAATGTGACTCACTTCTGAATGTTGCTAGTTTGACATGTGGATATTTCCATCGTCCTAGCTGCTTTCCCTTTATTGTAGGCTATAGGTAGGTGAGTGTATGCCCACATGAGTGTATGTCACATGAGTGTATGTCACATGAGCGTATGTCACATGAGCGTATGTCACATGAACGTATGTCACATGAGCGTATGTCACATGAGCGTACGCCACATGAGTGTATGTCACACGAGTGTATGTCACATGAGCGTGTGTCACAACATGAGTGAATGCCACATGAGTGTATGTCACAGTATGTGTCATCTGTTGTGCGTCTTTAATTCCGAATGCCAACCGTGTTTGACTTCACTGTAGGCTGTAGGTGGGCACCTGGAATGGTTTATATTTGTAGGCGCCTAGAAGAAGCTTACATACATAGATGCATACATATAACTAGCACACAGGTTGTGCATACATACACACAGGTCGTGCTAGCTGCTCTTCTTACCACCTTGAAGGTACGCGCCTAAAAGAAGCTCGCAGGCTGGCCATAACCATAAATACCTATAAGGTGTATATTTGGTATTTTTGGCGGGAAGTCACCAAATATACGGCCATACAAGGTGTATAAAAACGGTTCTGGCCAACTCTACCTATACGGCACCTGCGCCAAGTCAGCTCAACTCATACTCGGTCGCACTCAACTCCAAAAGAAGTTGAGTGCTCATGTCAGCGCAGAGAACCCCCTCTGGGAATTGTACAGATTTTGAAATTACCGTAGGGTGTGGCTTCACTACTCGTATGGACGTTCAGTCATTCAATCCCCTGATGCTTGCTCTAGATCCAAGCTGACTACCGTAGCCATATTCAAAACTTGGGGTGTAAGGAGTAATCTTACTGCTGACATACACCTTGGCCCAATTTGGGGTGTTATGTGTGCTCTTACTTCTGACATACACCTTGGCCCAATTTTGGGCATAATGTGTAATCTTACTGCTGACATACACCTTGGCCCAATTTTGGGCATAATGTGTACTCTTTCTGCTGACATACACCTTGGCCCAATTTGGGGTGTTATGTGTAATCTTTCTGTTAACATACACCTTGGCCCAATTTTGGGTGTTTTGTGTACTCTTACTGCTGACATACACCTTGGCCCAATTTTGGACATAATGTGTACTCTTTCTGCTGGCATGTACCTTGGCCCAATTTGGGGGTGTAAGGTGTAATCTTACTGCTGACACACACCTTGGCCCAATTTTGGGCATAATGTGTACTCTTTCTGCTGACATACACCTTGGCCCAATTTGTGGTGTAAGGTGTAATCTTACTGCCAACATACACCTTGGCCCAATTTTGGGCATAATGTGTACCCTTTCTGCTGGCATGTACCTTGGCCCAATTTTGGGCATAATGTGTACTCTCCCTGCTAACATATGCATTGGCCCAATTTGTGGTGTTATGTGTAATCTCCCTGCAAACATATGCCTTGGCCTACTTGGCCTATTTCTGGTAGAACTCGAAGGTAACACACTTGTCAAGGCGAGAGGTTGAAGGGCCTGCAATCAAAAGGCGCGAGAATTGATCAGACAGATGATTCATAGTTCATAGTAAGAGCACAGAAAAAACTAGCAGAAGCAGCTCATACCTTACCACACCTATCGGCAGCTCATGCAGAAGCAGCTCTCATGCTCTCATGCTCATGCTCATGCTCATGCTCATGCTCATGCTCATGCTCATGCTCATGCTCATGCTCATGCTCATGCTCTCATGCTCATGCTCATGCTCATGCTCTCATGCTCTCATGCTCATGCAGAAGCAGCTCCTGCCTTGCCACACCTCTCGCACAAATTATTAGGTGACTGCTTTATCATGTGCCTGCTACGCAAAGGACATTTATAGGGCTGGCCAGAACCGTATATATACACCGTATGTATATGGTTCTGGCCAACCCTATATATATACACCGTATATGTACACCGTATGTGACCGTATATTTGGTGATTTCCCTGCCAGAAATACTGTATATGTACCGTATATATATGGTTCTGGCCAACCCTAGACATTTACAACAATAAAACAGCAGAGATATAGGAGCAAACAGTGTGACCTCTTGCAACAAACAGAATGATGTTGCGGTGTTCCTGCAAGGAACACACAAACATGGGGGCATACACAGGTATGTGCACACCCACCCACTCACTCACCACTCAAACACATCGGGTTTTCTTTGCCGTTCCACGTAAATCCAGGGTTGCCTGCAAGCACGTACAAAGCAAAAAAGCATTTTGTCTAACATGAGAACGTGGGACGTTTTGTTCTTAATCAAAAATTGTTTGGGAGATGGCAGACGTGCGGTTGGGGGGCGACGTGAACTGTACCTGGTGTGTGCACGGCTTGAAGGTCTTCAAATCCAGCAATGTGCATCATCCCTTACCTGGTTTGTGCACTGCTTAAAGGTCTTCAAATCCAGCATTGTGCATCAGCCCGTACCTGGTTTGTGCACCGCCCAAAGGTCCTCAAATCCAGCGTCTTGCAGGAAAAGCTCCGGGAGGGACATGTCCTGCAATTGCACAAGACGTATAAAAAGGACAGCAAAACTTGAACAGGCTGGCTTGAAACTTCAGCACAATTAAAAATGAGAAACACGTCCTGGAACAAGATCAGGGCCGTCAACACAAGTCTTCAGAAGCAACTGCTCTGTAGGCAACGTCCTGTCCTACAGGAGGGTTTTAAATCGTGATTTGAATGCCGTGTACTTGCTGGACAAAACTGTTGCACTGACTGGAGCTGTGATCTGTGGTATCTGTGTTTCTCAGACCGCTGTCCTGCTTTGATACCATACTTTGGAGAGCAAATAGTTAGGGTTGGACATAACCATATATATACTGTGTATATATGGTATTTTTGGCAGGGAAATCACCAAATATACGGTCGTACACGTTGTATATATACGGTTCTGGCCAACCCTACCGTAGTAACAGTGATCCTAATGCCACCCATGAACTCCTGTTAGGAGCACCCCCCTAAACGCACGTATATTTGTATTCAGGCAGCAGCTCTTAGGTTACCCCTAAACGCACGTATTTCTGAATGGCAGCAGCTCTTACGTTGCCCCTAAACGCACGTATAACTGAATGGCAGCAACTCTTACGTTATCCCTAAAGGCACGTATATTTGAATGGCAGCAGCTCTTACGTTACCCCTAAACGCACGTATTTCTGAATGGCAGCAGCTCTTATGTTACCCCTAAACGCACGTATTTTTGAATGGCAGAAACTCTTACATTACTTGTTTGCACCCTCCCTAAACCCAACACCCCAACAGGCCTATCGCGTAGACCTAACCTTTTACTTTCAGGGTTTTATGGTAGGGTCTCGTCGGGCTATGACAAATTTTGAACCCTGAAATAAATGCCACAGTTCAACCTACATTGTGGACCTTACCCTTGACTCATAAACTCTGAACTAGTGCCCCAATCAGGCCTACCATGAGGACATCTGCCGAATAAACTGTACCTTAAAATGCTTGGCAGGTGACCTTACCACTATCCAGTTGAGATCTTCACTTAACACAACATCAGTCTGTACCGCATAATGCTCGGCAGGTGACCTTACCACTATCCAGTTCAGATCTCCACTTAACACAACATCAGTCTGTACCACAAATGCTCAGCAGGGGACCTTACCGCTATCCAGTTCATATCTCCACTTAACACAACATCAGTCTGTGCCACAAAATGCTCAGCAGGGGAGCTTACCGCTATCCAGTTGAGATCTCCACTTAACACAACATCAGTCTGTATCACAAAATGCTCAGCAGGGGAACTTACCACTATCCAGTTCAGATCTCTACTTAACACAACAACAGTCTATACCCAAAATGCTCAGCAGGTGACCTTACCACTATCCAGTTGAGATCTCCACTTAACACAACATCAGTCTGTACCGCATAATGCTCAGCAGGGGACCTTACCACTATCCAGTTCAGATCTCCCCTTAGCACAACATCAGTCTGTACCGCATAATGCTCAGCAGGGGACCTTACCACTATCCAGTTGAGATCTCCACTTAACACAACATCACTGTACCGCAAAATGCTCAGCAGGGGACTTTACCACTATCCAGTTGAGATCTCCACTTAATACAACATCAGTCTGTACTGCAAAATGCTCAGCAGGAAACCATACCACTATCCAGTTCAGATCTCCCCTTAACACAACATCAGTCTGTACCGCAAAATGCTCAGCAGGGGACCTTACCACTATCCAGTTGAGATCTCCACTTAACACAACATCAGTCTGTACCCAAAATGCTCGGCAGGGGACCTTACCACTATCCAGTTCCGATCTCCACTTGACACAACATCAGTCTGTACCGCAAAATGCTCAGCAGGGGACCTTACCACTATCCAGTTCAGATCTCCACTTAACACAACATCAGTCTGTACCACAAAATGCTCAGCAGGGGACTTTACCACTATCCAGTTGAGATTTTCACTTAACACAAAACTAGTCTGTACCCAAAATGCTCAGCAGGGGAGTTTACCGCTATCCAGTTGAGATCTCCGCCAAACACAATATCAGTTCCGCTCCGTGACAGCATTTCACAGATGCTCTGCTTCACTTGGTGCAGGCGCTCTCTGAAATGAAACGCGCCTGCGCAATAAGATGCAACAAACCAACGTTTAGCAGGCGCTCTCTCAAGTGAGAAACGTCTGCACAAAAAGATGCAACAACATAAAACAATTGCCCTCTCAAGTGAAACGCGCGCCTGCGCAATAAGATGCAACTAACCAACATTAAGCAGGCGCTTTCTCAAGTGAGAAACGCCTGCACAAAAAGATGCAACAACATAAAAAAATTGCCCTCTCAAGTGAGACGCGCGCCTGCGCAATAAGATGCAACCAACATTCTCTCAAGTGAGATCTCTCAAGTGAGAAAGGCCTGCATATTAAGATGCAACCAACATCAAGCAGGCGCTCTCTGAAGTGAAACGTGCCTGCGCAAGAAGATGCAATTGACGGTATGTGCCTAAAAGCCAGACCTTTGATGGCTTCACTTAGATAACTAGAGACAAAACTTCAAAGTGTGCGTTTGCGAGCATGTATTTGTATCAAATGAAACCTTTCAAGCTGCAAGTGTGTGTGTGTGTTCAGGCATAAGATATGCATGGTATGTTTGCCCTATACAAGGCCCTTCTGTGCACATTTGACCAGGCTCTGTCGAAGTGTCAATGAAACCTTTCACAGGGTGGAATATGCGAGCAAAATGAGAGTGACATATGTAATGGTGCAATTGCAAATGGTAAAGCAGATGATTCTCAGCTTACTTGCACAATCAATTGCTTTTAGTTTAGAGGTTCCTGCCAGCACAAGTACGCACGTATCTGTAATGGGACGACTTCAGCACTGCTTGGTTTTAGCACACATATATATTTTTTACGATTAGACAAGCTGACTGGAACGAAAATCCAGCACCAGACGAACACCAGCACAAACATGTGTTTTACAATCAGACAAGCTGACTGGAACGAAAATCCAGCACTCACCTGCACCCCCAGAGCTTTCAAGATGGGTGTTCACCACAGTTATTTCCTCTCCCCTCACAATCGCTTTAACAATCTCCAGATCAGCACCTGCGCAGAATTCGGTCAATAGATTGAGAATGTACACCCAACCACATGACCGTCCATAAGGCACATTACAAAGTCATCGCTTAAGTGCGCCTAATACTGAATTTGAAGGGCAACTAACTGCCTGCACATGCCCGGACACCATGCTGAGCCTGATCAGGCTGACACCCACACACCCACACACTCACACCCACACCCACACACCCACACACCCACACACACACGCACACACACCATGCTGCACCTGATCAGGTAAGTACAGAACCTTTAACACCAGTCCAAAGAGCACACGTCAAGAGGAGACACTATGACACACACACAAGTCAAGAGGAGAGACACACACACATACACGTCATAAGGAGGCACTATGCAGACAGGCATGTTGACAAACCCATTGCTCAGCCTGGAAAAGTAGGATAAGGGAAAATCCGGTGCTCATATGGGAAGACTTTAAACTGTGCATGTGGATGTGTGTGTGAGAGTATTTGTGTGCATGAGAGAGAGAGAGAGAGAGAGAGAGAGAGAGAGAGAGAGAGAGAGAGAGTCTGTGTGCGTGTGTATGCACGTGCATGTCAGTGTGTGTGTGTACGTTGAGGCGAAAATGCTTCACGCTCCCAAATCCCACCCCCAGAGAAGACAACCAGGCCAACGCTCGCTCCTTTGTACCTTTAACCTGGGCTGGGTCCATTTAAAGGCACCCTGTTTCAGCTACTACATCAACGATGTTGCACCAAAAGTAACTTCCTACACTCAAGTTTGATAGCATACCGCTAGGGTTGGCCAGAACCATATATTAACGGTGCATATACTTTTTTTGCAGGAAAAACATAAAACATGGTCATACATGGCGTATATTCACGGTTCTGGCCATACCTAATCAACACTGTTTCACCATCGGTAGAAATTTCCTACACCTGAGTTTGATAGTAATTAATAATAATTGATAGTAATTATTTGTAGTTTCCTACACCTGAGTTTGATAGTATATACCACCCATAGGTAATTTCCTACACCTGAGTTTGATAGTAATTAATAATAATTGATAGTAATTTTTTGTAATTTCCTACACCTGAGTTTGATAATATTAATAATAATTGATAGTAATTAATAGTCATTTCCTACATCTGAGTTTGATAGTATATACCACCTGTAGGTAATTTCCTACACCTGAGTTTGATAGCATATACCACACATACATGATACATTTGTAGGGTTGGCCAGAACCGTATAAGCACACCGTATATGCCCGTATGTTTGATGAAATCCCTGCAAAAAATACCGTAATTACACCGTATATATATGGTTCTGGCCAACCCTATACATATGTACTGCATGATATGTACTGCATGACATGTACTGCATGATGTACTGCATGATATGTACTGCATGATATGTACTGCATGATATGAACTGCATGATATGTACTGCATGATGTACTGCATGATATGTACTGCATGATATGTACTGCATGATATGTACTGCATGATGTACTGATGATGCATGATATGTACTGCATGATATGTACTGCATGATGTACTGCATGATATGTACTGATGATATGAACTGCATGATGTACTGCATGATATGTACTGCATGATATATACTGATGATGCATGATGTACTAATGATGCATGATATGTACTGCATGATGTACTGCATGATATGTACTGCATGATATGTACTGCATGATATATACTGATGATGCATGATGTACTGATGATGCATGATATGTACTGCATGATATGTACTGATGATATGAACTGCATGATGTACTGCAAGATATGTACTGCTTGATGTACTGCATGATGCATGATGTACTGATGATGAATGATATGTACTGCATGATATGTACTGCATGATGTACTGATGATGAATGATATGTACTGCATGATATGTACTGCATGATATGTACAATGAACACAAGCAGGCAGCAGGCCGGCACCGCACTCTCTGTACAGTTTCTTTTCAGGCACCTGTCGCAGCTACTACGTAAACTGCTTTACCATCTGCAGCGTACCGCCAGTGTTGGCCAGAACCATAAACATATATACGGTGTATGTACGGTATTCTTTTCCAGGGATTCTTTCAAATATACAGTCATATATGGCGTATAAATACCGTCCTGCCCAATCCTATCACACATGCACACATGCACACATGCACACACACACACACACATGCAGGCAGCAGGCCAGCACAGTGCTCACCCTGGATAGACGCTTTAAAAGGCACCCTTTCGTAGCTCTGTACTTTTACGTGCTTTCTCACCAGCATCCACGCGTCTGAAGACTGCGTGTGTGTGTTTGTGTGTGTGTTTGTGTGTGTGTTTGTGTGTGTGTGTGTATGTTTGTGTGTGTGTGTGCAGAAGTCGAGTGATAATTGCAAAAGTTTACTGACGTGCTTACTTTCTGAGCGTTAACATTTGCGTGTGTGTGTGTGTGTGTGTGCGTGTGTGTGCGTGTGTGTGTGCGTGTGTGTGTGTGCGTGTGTGTGATGACCATAGCAAAGTCAACAGCAACAAAACATGTTTCTTTCATCACAGCATTTGTGCGCTTTTACATGCTCTTATAATCATGCAATAATCAGATCGAAGATCGTGCTCAGCACTTTTTGTCCTGAATAGCAGAAATAATAAAGGCAACATCTCAGGAATTCCTGAGATGTTGGGCCTCCCCCACTCTCATACATTTGCATTCGAATTCCCAGCCTCTGGGTAGTTATTTACTAGGTGATTAGCTGCAAGTTATTATCAAGGTGATATATTTTATGCATAGGTAACATTGCAGCAAAGAAGTGCTGGTAAGGATAAGAAACGCAGCCGTGTGGGATAATTCAACGCAGTGGGAAACCAATGCACTTGCAGATGTCGCTTGACGTGTGAAAGGAGACGCAACCGTGTGGGAAACCAATGGAGTGGGAAACCATTGCACCTGCAGATGTCGCTTGACGTGTGAAAGGGGACGCAACCGTGTGGGAAACCAATGCAGTGGGAAACCATTGCACTTGCAGATGTCGCTTGACGTGTGAAAGGAGACGCAGTCGTGTGGGAAACTAATGCAGTGGGAAACCATTGCACTTGCAGATGTCGCTTGACGTGTGAAAGGAGGACTTCACTTTGTCCTCTCCCATAGGATCATCACCAATAGGCACCAAGGAGCTCAGAACTCCTCCTTTGTGCTCTCCCATAACATGCTGATAACTTATAACCAATAGGCACAAACTGTACACTTATCCGGTTCTTCCTGTATAGCTGAATGAACTGTACAGTTAAAATAACAAAGTCGTATAAACGGAAAGGAGGGCATGACGCCCAAACATTTGCTGCGATGTCACCACTTTAGAGGCTTAGCAAGGGCATCACAAGAAGTGCTTCACCACTTCATCAGTTCATCACTTCAGAGGCTTAGTGTAGCGAAGCGGCCGTAATGGTTAACCGGATGAATGGGCGATAAGTAAATCGTACTTTACTTATGCATGTTACACTTAGCAAGGGCAGGGTCCATATCCATGATAATCTAGCTGAGCTGGAGAAGGCTATAACACAAGACTATCAACCCTTTGGAACCCACGCTTTTCAAATTTTAAGCTGCGGCAGCCACTCACTCTTCTTAGTTTACAACACACATGCTCTCACCAACATGCACACAAGCCTTCCAGTGTGTGCACACTTGGCTCTGTTTTAAGATATTGAAACAACGGCAAGAAGTTTTTGTACGTTGCGTTCTTCCCCCCTACCGACCTTGTACACAGGGATGCGTGATACAATCATTTGGGATTTCAATACGGTCATTTCATACGGTCATTTGGGATTTCAATACGGTCATTTGATACGGCCATTTGATACGGTCATTTGAGATTTCAATACGGTCATTTGATACGGCCATTTGATACGGTCATTTGATACGGTCATTTGATACGGTCATTTGGGATTCAATACGGTCATTTGATATGGTCATTTGGGATTTCAATACGGTCATTTGATACGGCCATTTGATACGGTCATTTGGGATTTCAACACGGTCATTTGATACGGCCATTTGGAATTTCAATACGGTCATTTGATACGGTCATTTGATACGGCCATTTGATATGGTCATTTGATACAGTCATTTGGGATTTCAATACGGTCATTTGATACGGCCATTTGATACGGCCATTTGATACGGTCATTTGATACGGTCATTTGGGATTTCAATACGGTCATTTGATACGGCCATTTGATACGGTCATTTGATAAGGTCATTCAAAACAGTCATTTGATACGGTCATTTGGGATTTCAATACGGTCATTTGATACGGTCATTTAATACGGCCATTTGATACGGCCATTTGATACGGTCATTTGATAAGGTCATTCAAAACAGTCATTTGATACAGGCATTTGATACACAAATCATTTGGGATGTTCAACGCGTAACGGTGAAATGTGCGTTAAATATGATACGGCGCGTTATTGTATGGATACATATGACACATGACATATATGCATATATGACACATCCCTGCTTATGTAAATACAATCCCCTCAGCGTGCAAGCTTTCTGATGCTTGGGCACTCAACAAAGGGCGTGCTTTTCTAGGGAGCTGTCTCCCCTGAAGCTGGAATGACTTTCACGGCCTGCGCAAATCCTTCCTCCAGTGTTATTGGACTGCTCATTTCTAGGGTTGGCCAAAACCATATATACACACCGTATACGATTATATGTATGGTGATTTCCCTGCCAAAAATACCATATATATACACCGTATATACCTGTAAATGTATGATTCTGGCCAACCCTACTCATTTCTTTGCTACCTCTGGGGGTTGAGGCAAGGGCGTGTAGTAGCTGTCGACCCATTGCGCAGGATGTGCGTCAATTAAAGTGTGGAAATGGCTGTTCACCTCCTGCGCAATAAGCGGGTGATTTAAATTTAGATTTAGATTTACATGGGGGGACCTTCAGCCAGTCTGTTCGGCTGATCGTCCTGTGACTGGTCCCCGCCAGTCAACAATAATTCCATAAGCTCCCATAAGCCCTAAGCAATAAGCGGGTGATGTATGTAAGCAGGTCCCCAGGTGCAGGCGTGTCAGAAAGTTTAGAAGTGGTTGTCAAGCTCACTTCCTAATCAAGTCAGCTGACAGCCTTGTATTTGATCTCTTCTTTGGGTCAGAATTCAGAAAAGTGACCGTGGAGACAAGGAGAGAGCTCATTAGGCACAGGGCAATCAAAGTTCAACCGCACGTGAGAGATAGCATGCACGTGTGTGAGTGTATGTGTGAGAGAGGGTGTAGGTGTGTACACGTGTTTTTGATTGTGTGACAAGCAGCGCACACTTTACCCACGCACTGGCCTACATACTCACACACATTCACACAATAATAAAGCAAGGAAGTTCGCAACTTTAGCCATCAGTACCTGAAACAGGAGAAAGTCAGGGTATTCGGCTTCCTTCAGGACTTCGTGCAAGGCATCCATTCGAGCGACTCGCTGGGGGCCTGGCATCCTGACATTTGTATGGTGTTGTATGTTGTAGGTGTGTATATCTGTGTGTGTGTGTGTATGTGCACGTGGACACGTGCGTGTGCGCATAAGCACGTGTATGCACGTCTTGTGTATGTGTATGTTTATTCTGTGTATGTATGCTTGCGTGAATTGTCTGTGCTTGTGCGTGTGCGTGTGCGTATGTGTGTGTATGTGTGTGTATGTGTGTGTGTATGTGTGCATGTGTGTGTGTGTGTGTGTGTGTGTGTGTGTGTGTGCGCGCGCGCGTACATGCGTGTGCGCGTGTGCATGTGTGTATGCGTGTGCGTACATATATATAACTTACATCAAATTGTAAGTCAAGAAGGAGACAGTGGGGCGGAGGCCATATCCATCTTCGTCCTCCATCATTGCATTAATGAGTGCTCAATTGCGCATTCCCGAGGCAAGAATTTGGGCGCGAAATGATCATTTGATTATTTTTAAAAGATTTAAACAAATATGCACACACATGCACAAATAAACATACACACACACAAGTACACACGCACACACACGCATGCAAGCACGCACGCACGCACACACGCACGCACACACATAATATATACACATACATATGCGCTAGCTCACGCACACACACACTCACACACACACACACCCCTTCACTACATACACATCCTCACACATGCATGCTCACGCACAACCCCCACAACCCCACACAAACAAATGCACATATCAACGTAATAATACTACGACAGGATGCCAGGCCACAGTTCGCTCAAATGTTTCTTTCATCGTTCAACGTTTCCAGTTGTATTGCACAGTATTTTCTGGCATTTGACTGGTCATGATTCCAGCAGATTTGGTAGCCCACGAGCGCGTTACCTTATTGCTTTTGAAGTCTCCTGCAGGCTGGTAATTCCTTACAGATGCGCCTCGATAAGCAACACTTCACAACAGCGATGTAAGCAAAGTGAGGAAAAACCTGATCTTAGTTCAAACTGACGATAGGCAGCTGGCTAACAAGGTACTTACCTGAAGCTTGTGAGCTGATGATCATCACGGCGTCGCATGAGTTATTGATAATAAAGGTTTTTGACGATGAAGCTCGTGAACACACACACACACACACACACACACAGACAATCTTCCTATCCTTTCATCCCTCCAGTGAGGCGGTGGCTCAAGTGACACATACACTAGAGGTGGGAAGTCTGAAAGAGCAATTTGCCGGTGTGTGATACAAGAGGTTATACCTAAAGCGGTCACACAATGAAACTACGTGTGTCTCTGCCGTAGTTCAGCAGTAGCCATAGTTCAGCAGTACCGCGGTATAGCGTTGCGAATTTGCATTGCTCTTGTATAGCACTGTGAACTTGCTTTGCTCTTGTGTATAGCACTGTGAACTTGCGTTGCTCTTGTATAGCATTGTGAACTTGCGTTGCTCTTGTATAGCGTTGTGCTTGCGTTGCTCTTGTGGCAGCATGCACTAGAAAATACAACACTAATGAGAAAATCGTCATGTACGCATTGTGAACTTGCGTTGCTCTTGAGTAGCACACCTACAAGCATGCATCAGAAAATACAACACTAATGAGAAAATCGTCACATACGCATTGCGAACTTGACTCAACCGAAGACAGACTTCTTTAATTGGGCCATGTTGACACTTCTGCCAGCTGTCACCTTAGGGGGTACTTCTTGGGGCCCAACTCGGGGCTTGCCTTGCCCTGGTGCATGTCCAAGGGCATGAGGGGAATGCAGAAAGCCAAAGGGCACACTCCAGGCCTGTCTGAGTGTTTGGAAAGCATCACACGTGACATGCGGATGAATTTTCACCTCCTCTCCCCTCTTTTCCCCTCCTCAAAGGAGAGCCCATCTATTGTTGGGTGACTGGGCACGTGCGTATGCGTGCATTGGGCGGACACAGCCCCACTCGGAGGCTGTCCAATTCAGACAGGCCTTTCGCATGAGCAAGCCGGCCTTCAACAGCTCGCTGGGAAGGTAGTACTGTGCCTCAAGAGCCAAGCAAAACACGTATATGGCATCTGCTTTTTTGGTTAGTCCAATTGTACGTTGAGAACTCTCTAGTGAATAGGCCATGTATATCTCTGTGGCTTGGGTAGACGTTTATGCTCCCAGCAGGTATGTATGCTGGCCAGGTGTGGGGGGGGCACCGAGTTTATTAAAGAAAGTAAGGAATTCACGAGTGATTTGCAAGTGCAACACATGAGTTTTTGAAGGGCACGCTGGATGTTAAGCGTACCACCACGAATTGGGCTGTCTTGAGGGAGTGTGGACACGGGCCGATGCAAGTCTACTGGTTCAGGTCTGTTGACAAGTTGTATAATAGCAAGCTTAGATTGAACAGTGAGACGTTAAGCAGGGTGCTGAAAGCGGATCTAGGCCTACATTCACGTGACCCCTCCTGCTGTACTGCTTTTTTTTATAGGCCTTCGATGTTTTTCAAGGGTTGCAACGTTGTGTAATTCAATTGTGCAAGCAGTGTGGCAGGGTACTTCCATTTCTATTCAAGATTTCACTGATGATCTCAGGCACAGACTGCGGAAAGCGTGGAGAGATGTTGAGGGATTGAACCCACAAGACACAAACAGCAAGTTGGCAACATATCAACCTCTTTTTGCAGTGCCATTTGATCTCCATGTGCGTGCCCCTGTTCATTTGCCGAGACATTTGCATTTATATCTGTCTCGACATGTCTTGTAAAATGTTAGTCGTTTTAGGCTGAGGACGCACAGCATCTTGCACAAACTTTTTTCTTGGGATGATGTAAACTCTCTTTATGTGACCACTGTGCTTGTGAGCAGATTCAAGATGAAGCGCATGCCCTTTTGATGTGTATGTATGTTGTGCGAAACGTTAGTCGTTTTAGGCTGAGGGCGCACACCCTCAAGGCGTCGACATGGATCATGAAAACTCTCTTTATGTGACCGTCGTGTTTGAGCAGATTCAAGATGAAGCGCATGCCCTTTTGATGTGTAGAGACGCAGACGTTTGTGCTTTAAGGAGAAAGTCTGCATACCTATTCACTAGCCAGTCAATTTTCAGATGTTATTTCAGTGAGTAACCTTACTTCAAGTAAGGTCAAGTAAGGTTGTCGCAAGTTGCGACAACAAGTCAGTGTTTAGATGGTTTATGATTTCCTCTTGCAACACAGCAACTTGCACAAACTTTTTTCTTTTGTGTCTGAGCTTATGGAATTGCAGCTACAAACAGGAGCTTGAGGCTAGATTCTCTTACCTACCTGGGAATGTTGTTTGACAAGCACATGAACTTATATCATGCTGCGTCCCATGCTTTGAGGCCTTTTCATGCAGCTATACGCAGAGTGAAAGAATTTGGTATTGATAATATGATCTCTGACAGGCCTCATGTGATGTTGTGGCTTTTCAAAACATACGCGTTGTCAGCTGGCATGTTTGCCAGTCAGATTTGGTCTATGCAATCCTTGGAGCACGACAAAGTTCTCAGCAATCCTTTGCAGGTCGCAGGTATTGATAAAATAATATCTGACAGGCCTCAAGCGATGTTGTGGCTTTTTAAGAACAGGAACCCTTACAATTTTACTGGTTCAGGTCAGCTGCCAAAATTTGGAATAGGATGGTTGATTCAAATTGCAACACTTTATGCGATTCCCTTGAGGTTCTGGTGCTTCTAGTTGTTGGGCTAGACAGATGAAGGATGCTTTGGTGATTTGCAGAATGGCGCTATACATAAAAGTAACTTTTTACATTACAGGAAGGCTGAATATTTCTATTTCACGCATAGATTTGAGATTCAAGTACCAGGCAGTTTGGAGAGAGGCTCATGTTCAAGACCCTTACTCTTGTTTTAAAAAGTCTGGGGCTTATTACTAATGGTTTACTTTGCCTGAGAGACCAATTTCTGATGCACGTGCACCATTTGTTTTGCCAGAGTATTTGGAGGATGGTTTTGAGCAACAACGTCACTGTGGAACGTAACTCGGTTTAGGTTTTAAGGACAGTCTGGCGTGATTTTTTCATGTATGGGCACCAAACATTTACGGCACCAATTCAACCATTTATTTGATGATAATTTTGACGGTGATAAGAATTTTTTTTTTTGGGTGGTGTTACAGCTACGGCCCCCAGCAGGGACCTGACAGACAACAAAAAAAAAGAGGAGAGAGGGCTCAAGCAGAGGAGAAAGCAAAAGGAAGCTGCTCAAGGAGACCCAGAA
>Ga0307942_1002223_pt1 | contig 15706 bp, 16 predicted proteins | sample OrgLakmetagen175_FD_201846 | JGI IMG/M metagenome (GOLD analysis project Ga0307942, IMG submission 201846) | Saline water microbial communities from Organic Lake, Antarctica - #175 | ecosystem: Environmental > Aquatic > Non-marine Saline and Alkaline > Saline | place: Antarctica: Organic Lake...
CCACCCACCCACCTGCATGACCCACAGTACCAAACCGCAGCGCCTCACTTGCGCAATATACCCAAAACCAGCAAGAGCACACATCCCAGACATGAGGCCATCCAGCACAAGCGTGGTAATTCCTGCATAGTGGTGGCATTTGAATTTGTTGCCATGTACGTAGGTGGGTGGGCACTCTCAGCAGCAGCAGCAGCAGCAGCAGCACAAACGCACACAAGCTGCACTCTCAAGCTCACGCACAAACACACACGCACACACACACACAAGAGCACCTGTGCCACAGGTTGCCAGCACGCTCAGTGGGACCACAGTGCCTGTAACAAAGACTTCATTGTTGGCCTGTAGATGGGAGGAAGCACATAATCTCATATGTGTGTGTAAGTGTGTGTATGTATGTGTGTGTGTGCCCTGTAGATGGGAGGAAGCAGAGAATTTCATGCGTGTATGTGTGTGTATGTGTGTGTGTGTGTGTGTGTGTGTGTGTGTGTGTGTGTGTGTGTGTGGCCTGTACATGGGAGGAAGCACATAATTTCATGCATGTATGTGTGTATGTGTGTGTCCTGTAGATGGGAGGAAGCACATAATTTCATGCGTGTATGTGTGTGTGTGTGTGTCCTGTAGATGGGAGGAAGCAGATAATTTCATGTGTGTATGTGTGTATGTGTGTGTGCGTGTGTGTGTGTGTCCTGGAGATGGGAGGAAGCACATAATTTCATGCGTGTATGTGTGTATGTGTGTGTGTGTGAGTGTGTGTGTGTGTGTGTCCTGTAGATGGGAGGAAGCAGAGAATTTCATGTGGTGATCATGAGAGCAAATAAAGCACGTGCTGACTGTCACTCTTATTTGTTCAGGAACAATAAGAAGCGGTCGGGGGGCGGCTTACTTTCAGGGGAATTGCAACTGGCTTTCGCTTAGTGCCACCCTGGATTCTGTGAGTAACCGTAGTTTGGAACCCTTCACGCACTGCATGCAGTGTAAGCTCCAAGTGGACGTCATAACATTGCTATTGTTTATTGACTAGGCTGCAAGGAGCTTGACACATGAACTCCCCTTGTGCAGGCGATCAGTTGGTAACACAGACAGCGAAGAAAAGCTGCAAAGTAGCACGACATTCCACGTGCAGCTTATCTGAGGTGAGTGGTGACCAGCACAGAGTGCGCGATTGATGGAACTGGTCACCAAACTTGGAAAGGAGCAGCCAGGCACATTTAACTTTGGACTTGGGATCCTGATGTCCAGCACAAGATCTGCTGCTGCTCTAGCCTCTAAAGCCAGTGCCTTGCAGCTCTCACAAAACGTCAGAGCCAGATTTAAGAGTGTGTGTGTGTGTTGCATGCTGGGACGTGCTTGCGTGCTGTCTTGCACTTCTCCGTAGCTTTCCCGGAATTATAAAATACGTTTTTACAAATCTTTACAAATGTTTGCTGTAAACGGCTGGCCGGCAAAGGTAAAAGCCCCCCCCCCTCCCCCCCGCCCGTCTGCCAGGAACTCTGAAATCCTGCCAATCGTTACCTCCTGCAGAAATGCTCTCCATAGACTCAGATCCCAGTGCTGTAAAAACGCGCACGCATGTTACACACAAACGAGGTCCAAAATCAAAAAAGGTTTCAGAACATCAGTTTGATATACCAAGAACTGATCTCGGTGCATGTTCATGTTCATAATGAGCATGTTCCAACAAGAGACGTCTTGATTGCAGCAGCATGGCTCGGCAAGCATGCCTCACGGTGGGACAGAAAAACACACATGTGAAGGACATCATGGCAAGCATGGCTCACGGTGGGACAGAAAAACACGCATGGGACAGCATGGCTCGGCAAGCATGCCTCACGGTGGGACAGGTAAACACACATGTGAAGGAGCTGTTTGTGAGTGTTCGTTCACTCACCGCCTCCGCCTCCATATGAAGATGGTGGAGGAGCATTTGTTTCTTCTCAAACACACAAATGACCTTTGTTACTCTCAGAAACTGGGAACAGTGTTTGAAAGGAATTAAGCCTTTTTCTGAACCATACTAGCTATTACGGTACTCGTTGCAGGTAGCTGATGTAACCGTGCTGTACAATAACGATTACGGCTGCCGATGGGAACGGATCGTGATGCCTGCCAAGGAGCCACATCAAAAATAAGGAGTAAGCAGCTTGCACGCACGCACCAGGTTGTCTCTGCTGCACACTTCATTCTCGTTGATGATCAGCACGAGGTAGGCGATCATCAGGGCCATGAACAGCAGGTGCTCTGCCAGCAGCATGGCCATGTAACGCCACCCGTAGCTGTCCCACTTGACCGTGATGATGCCTTTTACAACCTGGAAGTGAGTTGTGGATGGGCATGATGTACGTACCTGTAGTGTGTGCCTAAGATTGTTATTGATTTGGCAGCGAGTTGTGGATGGGCATGATGTATGTGTCCAAAGTGCATGCCCCCCATTCCGTGATTGAATTGTGTGTAACGGTTTCTTTTCTGTCTGACGTGAACAAAACATTACCTGCACAAGCATACGCACACACACACACTCACACACACACACACACACACACACACACACACACACACAAACACTTGTCACACATGCGTGCATAAACGTTGTACGTTGCACTGCACAGTGCAAAATTTAAGTGCTGCAAACAGGAGCCAGCAATCATTGCCAGTCTAGGTAGGGGAGATCAAGGCCGCTACGATGTCAGTAACCAAACACTTTCCTTTTACTTTGAACTAGCCCACACATTGCAGGCACGCGCAGGCGGACACACCCAGCGGACGCAGGTAAGGCCTATCATTAAGCAGAAGCATGCTTTGGCTCACCGGTAGGCCAAACATGGAGGCAGGGGCATCAGCAGTCAGCAGGGCTCGTAGATAGCACTCGTTCCCAGTCTGCATCCAATGAGTTTGAGGCTGTCAAAGATGGTCGCTTTGAGGGTGTGCAGAGGGTTAGAGCATGTAGGTAGCAGCTGTTCCTAGTCTATACACACAGAGGATGTCCGGAGGCTATTACAGAGGGTTGTTTATGCAGAGGGTTAAGGTTATTATCAGAGGGTTGAGGTTGAGGTTATTAAAGCATTAAGGTTATTAGAGGGTTAAGGTTAGGGTTGAGGTTATTAGAGGGTTAAACTTATTTTTACAGAGGGTTATTATTACATAGGGTTGAGGCACGTAGATAGCACTCGCTCCCAGTCTGTTGCACACGCAAAGCATATGCAGAGGGTAATATAGGAGGGCTTGCATTCAGAGGGCTTGCAGAAACAGTAAAGTGGCACGTAGGCACCTCCCGCTTTTAGTGCAACTGAGGCATCACGCAGGAGTGTGACACAAAGGCACAAAGGCTGCTGGCACGTGAAAGTGCGTCACAAGATTAAGCCAAACATCTCCAGCAATCTGCATCACGATGCCGGCACAACGCACCTGGGCTGAAGACAGGTACTGAAATGAAGCAGGTCATAACGTGCACGTACGCAAATTAAACGTAGATTCACACATGCATGTTCTCACCCACCTACACACGCACACACACATGCACACATACACACACGCACACATAACACACAAGAGCACACACACACGCATACGCACACGCACATGCACACTCACACGCACGCACACCCAAAAGTATGTAAGCACACATACACGCATAAACACACCCCACCTTGGCCACGTCAATCATAGGCAAGGTTTCGCTTACGGCATCAACCTGCACATAGAACATTTGTAATACAACATCATGAAGCGCTATTTTTGTGTTTGTCACAAGCTGCTCAATTGCAGGTGACAGTGCCCCCTATGTCATTTTCATATTGCAGCATGAAGCACAGACTTGAGTTTTTAGGTTGACTGGTCGGCACAATCAGGGCGTAGGCTCTTCAAGCATGTGATCAAAAATGGACGCCTCATAACTTATGAGTCATAAGGCCATGCACAATAAGATACACTAGCAACACTCACACTCCACAAGGCACAAAATAAATCAGCAGCACAAATCTCCACATCAAGTAGCAGAAGTTGGGACCACCCCCCCTTAGAGCTGAGCAGAAGTACAACATACACACAGGTTCTGTTTAGCAGAAATACAGCATACACACGGGTTCTGTTTAGCAAAAGTACAACATACACACAGGTTCTGCTGAGTAGAGGTACAGCATACACTCAGGTTCTGTTGAGCAACAGTACAACATACACACAGGTTCTGTTTGTGGTTGCTGAAAGAGGAAGACAACATTGTATTAGCTTGTCGTTGTGACAGAGGAAAGGAAATTGGGAGACACAGCTTCAGTGAATCAGCAGTGTTCAATCATGCCATGATCATCACAGTGTGTGCGTGTGTGTGCAATATGCTGCTGCGCACCACACACCCTTGGCTCAATACATGTGCGTCGCTGCGCTCATTACATAAACAGTATTGCACACCACATCTAGGTATCCTGCATGCCATTTGGAAGTGCACCAAATTGTAAGTTGTACGTCTTATCCATATGTGCTAATGCGAGCCACTCGTGTGTAATTCCCTTTGCGGTTGCACACCACTACCTGAGAGCACCCACCAATAACGATGCTACACACGTGCGTGCAGTTGGCTGTCATTTGTTGCGTGATCCATGTAAAGGTGACACCCCTATATACATACCCTCAGACATGTACACCCTCCATCGTCCTTGCCTTTATACATGCACGCTTCCAAAGGAACATCTATCACCTAATTCCATTGTCTACCCTCTCTGCTCAAAATGCTCTAAGCTCTCTGCCCAAAATGCTCTGACCTCTCTGCTCAAAATGCTCTAAGCTCTCTGCTGAAAATGCTCTGACCTCTCTGCTCGAAATACTCTAACCTCTCTGCTCAAAATGCTCTGACCTCTCTGCTGAAAATGCTCTGACCTCTCTGCTCAAAATGCTCTAAGCCCTCTGCTGAAAATGCTCTGACCTCTCTGCTCGAAATGCTCTGACCTCTCTGCTCAAAATGCTCTGACCTCTCTGCTGAAAATGCTCTGACCTCTCTGCTCAAAATGCTCTAAGCTCTCTGCTCAAAATGCTCTGACCTCTCTGCTCAAAATGCAGGCCTTGTGCTCAACATACTTTGGGTGATTCAGTAAGCCCGCCGTTTTTGAGCATGGTGCTTTTGCTCTGCTGATCCTGCATGCTGGTGTCGTACGTAGTGTCCAGCTCGCTGGCGTCTGTTGGTCGAGTAGGCTTAGCTTTCCCCTACAATGGTGTGTGTGCGTGCATGTATGTGTGTGTGTGTGTCAGAGAAAGGGAGAGAGAGAGATATATATCTATAGATAGAGCGAGAGAGTGAGAGAGAGAGAGAGAGTGAGAGGAAATCACATTCTGCGCGGCCCTTTCTCAAAGCACTTTCTCTTAACTTTCCTGTACGCCTGCCCACTCAAGTACCTTGCCAACTGCTTCCATTCCAGAAGCATTTGAGCATTTGGCACTACCTAACATTGTCGCACCCAGCACGTTTCCTCCCACTTTTTCGCTTTGAACATTTTCCCCACTTGAGTGTACCCCCTACACACTCTATGAGTGCCTATAAACCTTAAACCTTTGCACATGTTGCACTCAACTAACAAGTATGTGTGTATGTGTGTGTGTGTGTGCGAGCGCGCATGCATGCGTGTTTGTATGCAGTCACAAATATTTGTGTTTGTTTGCGTGTATGTGCGTGTGAATATGTGTGTGTGTGTGTGCATGTGTTTGTGTCGTATGTATGTGTGTATGTGTGTGAAAGAAAATCCTTGCACCTCATTGAGCCTGGTGCCCCTTTTCAGGTTGGCCTGCTGTGCTGCTTTTAGGGTGGGCTTCACGTCCTCAACGGCCCACAGGTAAACATGCATGACTGCAAGCAAGGATTGGTGAGCAAGCACGGGTGTGTGGACACACATACCTACTCGTTCAATGGAATTCCAGATGCAGCACATGCTTTAGGGCAAAGCCTGTGCGTCCCAACAAGCAGTGGTGCACACATCAGCAATATTGTGGGACACTCACTGATCACTGCAATGACAAGATAATGGGGTGCTTGGCATCATGACAAAGTACATGTCTTAAAAGCTCGAATGCATCTTTGATCATTGCAAGCAAGGAATGACGTGCGTGCATGAATGTGTTTGCCTATCCATTAGTAAAATCTTTGGATGAGCATTAGGGCGAGCACATATCCTCATTAGCTTACAAATAAAAACATCCTCAATAGCTTACAAATGCACACATCTTGAAGCGAGCATGGAGTGGTGTGCATGCATGAATGTGGGGGGGGTACTTGACCACAGCCACGGAGCTACATAAAAGAACGGAAGCAGCGATGTATGGAAGGGGTATGTAGTGTATAGCACAAGAATGATTTCAGTGGAGTGGCATCGGCATGTGCACCATTACCAACGCAAAAGCATTGTACTCAAGCAGTGCCACCCATGAGGGTGTGCAGTATCCATGTATCAAGCAGACAGAGAAAGGTTGGCACACACATGAGTGTACATATGTGTGTGTACGTACATGCGAGTGCGTGCTTGTATTATAGTATACATGCGTGCATGCGTGTGTGCGTGCGTGTAAATGTCTTTGTGTACATGGGTTTTGTGATTGTGTCTTCAGTCTTCAAACACATGATGCCAAGCACCGGTCCCAATCACTCGATTGCCTCTTCTGTGCGTGCATACATGTTTGCATGTGTGCCTGTTTGTGTCTGCAAACACAGGACGCCAAAGCACTGGCCCCACTCACTGAGGTGCCCCATCCATGCGATGAGATAGCGGTGCACGTGGGTGCGAGAGGGAGACCGAAACGCTTGCCCCACAACAGAGAGGGATCCCAGCAGGCGGGTGCGCCTGGCGAGGGAGATTTCAGCTTCCTCTTGCGAGAGGGACACTTGTAGGGCCTGTGAGTGGGAGGAGTAGCAACACAGACGGCAATGAGAAGGATTGGCGAGGGAGACCTCTGCCAGAGGGACAGTTGTAGGGCCTGCAGGGCCTACAATTGGAGTGGGAGGACGCACATCTGCCTCTTTTGGATGCAAGGATGTAGCACATCCACCCATGGACCTATTTTGGGCAGGCAAATACACACTCCGGCCTCTAATGTGTGGTATTAACACACAACATTCATATGTAATGCAAGGCCACATTTCTATCTGGTGCTAGAGGGAGCACAGACAGAAACAAGAAGAAACTGAGAATGCAGGCAGCAAAGTTCACTCCCCACATCGGTTGATTGAGGACAAGAAGCACCTTGGCACTGATTACATAAGGCAGGCCTCCTTTCACGCAAACATAACATGTCTGATATTTTTCTGTGTCACTAAGGGCAAGTGGTGTACATGAGAGTGTGTCCTTCTGAGTCTAAGGATACACACGCCTTTCTGTGGTGCACAAAAGTGAGCACTCAGATGTTGTCAAGAAGAACAGGTTAGTCTCAATGAGTGCGAGAACAACCCGCCCCTCCACACCCAGGACCCTACCTTGTTTGAGTTGACGTATTCCAAAGCCGTGCGCAGCTTGACAAATAGGGGGTCATGGAAGTCAAACATGAGGTCGATGAAACGCTTGTCAAACCTGTGTGCACATGTGTGCGTGTGAATGTTGCATACTGCTTGTATGCACGTGCATGCGCAGGTGTGTGAAGGTAGAGGTACGCTTGCAGGTGAAAACAAAGGTTGTGAGGGTTCCATCAGAATATGTATGGTGCATCTGAAGTGACGATGGCTGTCAAAACGAGGTTATAGTGGAAATACAACACACGTGAATTCACATGTTCAAAACTCACTTGTAATCCTCCCAGGTCTCGAAGAAGATACGGATGAATTGGTAGGTTATGCCAAAGCGCCACGTTTCCCTTGGGAACTTTTTCCATACCTGCATTTCAATTCACAGCGCTTTCAATACTAGGTCCGCATGTACATTTCATTTCACAATGTTTTAAAAATGTGGCCAGCAGCAGACCAGTGTTAGCTGACAAATATGTCAGCAGCAATTTCCTAAACACCTACTTGTAAATAAGGTTGACCGAAACCGCACATACACACCATATATTACCATAATCATGGTAATTTCCCTGCTCCATTAATTGCCGTATAAATGTTTGTATGAATGATTTTGGCCAACCCTTCACTTATACCGGGAACCAAAAGAGCTGCTTTGTGTGAACCTTTTGCGTGGAAGCTGAATAAGGGCTGTGCTATTTAAAGACTAGAGTATGTCATCAAAGGACTGAAGTATGGTATTTAAGGTTGATGATATGGTGGTGCATTTGTATTTCTAATTGAGTGGCGCATTTGCGGTTCTGGCAACCAGTAAGATCATGGTAAGCACTCACCGGCTGGTGCCGCACATTCATCCATTCAGTGGTCTTGTCCAGCGTGGACCCCAGCATCTCAGTCACGACCTGTGCACAGGGCACGTGTACACGCAGAATGATATATGACTGAGACCTGCACACAGGGCACGTGTACACACAGAATGAAGTATGACTGAGACCTGCACACAGGGCACGTGTACACACAGAATGAAGTATGACTGAGGCCTGCACACAGGGCACTGGAGCGCACAGAACGACAATTGCTGGAGCCCTGCACACGGGGCACAGGAACGCGCAGGAACGGAAAGTGATGGGGAAGAATCACTGGAACACAGACAGTTGTTTGGCGCATGCTGATACACTGCAGCAGGGACCAAAATTGAGCCAGGTGGATTGACAAAAAGCACTTGCTGAGTTGAAGATGTGTGCTTAAAAGAAAGACCCCAAAGCAGTGCAAACGCTAGCCAGAGCTTCACCAAAGGGCGGATGGGCCAAGCTCTGAAAGATACCTGTGGATTTACATGCAAGCTCTGACAGATACCTGTGAATTTACATACAAGCTCTGAAGGATACCTGTGAATCTACATGCAAATTTACATGCAAACCCTGAAAGATACCTGTGAAATTACATGCAAAATCTCATTGGCATGGAGTTACAGGTGCAAAAACAAAAAGGAAGGATTTCAAAGCATACTGTGCTTCCTCACTCTGTTCCAGACTTAAACAACAATAGAGGAGCCCAATAAAGTACCTGGACCAGCCTACCAAAAAAGATATCCTTGGAGTGACCATGTTGTGTAATAGAATGGGTGGCGCTTCTGTGCAACATAACTACACACTGCAAAGTGCCTGGAGCAGCCTACCTGGAAGGAGATCCTTCGAGAGACCATGTGGTGAACAAAGTGGGCAGACAGGCCCCCCCTCAGGGCAGCTACCACGTCATTGAGATCAGTGTCCAGTTGGATGAGCTTTGTGATGTCCTGAATGTATGGTGTAGCGTGATGTGTCCATGTGAAAAGCTGTTGTGTGTGCGTGTGCGTGTTCGTGTGCGTATGTGTGTGTGTGCAGGTGTGTGTACTGTGTAAATATAGTATGTCCTGCACAAGTTTTGGTGAGGTAGAGGTTTAGGAAAGCATGAAATGGACAACGTAACCATAACCTTTTTGTTTTCAAATTCCAGAGGGGGGTTATCTGGGCAAAAGCCAAAACATGCTCCTTTTGCATGAAAGGTGCAACTACTCACACGTCACTTCATCAAATTGGACCCAACCTAGCTTCAAACTGATGCTGACTTTAGAAGCTACCCGAGCATGTGCTCAGATTCTCAGACAAGTCACCCTGCGTACAGAATGACAGGACTAAAAGCACACGTTGTGCACCTGTACCCTAGAAGAGTGCTTTTCAGGCGGAATGGCACATTAATTTGCATATCTCGTCAACCACTCGGTCTTTTTGCTCCATTTCTCTCGCAATGATCTTTAATATTATAAGGACTTTAAAACACCAAACATCACTCAGTTTGGTGCGCTGGCTGGTCAGATACAGCAGGTGGCCCGTTTCAAGCTCAGCTCTGCTATGTAAATTTCAGTGCAGCTGAGCTTGAAACGGGCAAGTTAGGGCCACCTGCCTTAGGAGCATGCAAAAAGTATATCCATTTTGGGCCTCAGATAACCCCCTCTGTCAAAACTCCGACAATTTGAAATTCCTCCCATCTTGCCCTACCTGCCCAGGCAATCCTGCTGTCAGCAGTTGCTCCAAAAAGCTTGCAGTGATAGCTGAGGGGTAACGGTAGGCTGAGGCCTTGAACAGCTTGAGGACGGCGTAGAAGCTGATGCCAAAAATCACCCAGCTGCAAGTTGCATGCATGCGTGAGAAAGAGAAGTGAGTGTGTGCTTGCGTGTTTGTCTCTATGCGTGTGTCGTATGCCTAAGCGTTTTTATTGCAGGGGTTCCTCTGATCTTGGGTTGCTCCTGTGCTGCATGATAAATGCAGGGGGAAACACCCAGCAGAGCCATTTTCTACATCATTTATATAGGGGACGATGTGTTCTTCTGTGGGTATCACAACCAGCAGAGCCACTTCTGCATCAAGTATGTAGGGGGCGATGTGTTCTTCTGTGGGTATCACAACCAGCAGAGCCACTTCTGCATCAACTACATAGGGGGCGATGTGTTCTTCTGTGGGTATCACAACCAGCAGAGCCACTTCTGCATCAACTATGTAGGGGGCGATGTGTTCCTCTTGGTTATACAACCCCCCTATCCCATGTGCTGCATACATCTGGAGGCTTGCAAGCTGCCCCTCCCATTCTTACCGCTCCACCCTTTTCACGTCCAAGCCCGCTTGACTGAGCACTACCAAACCATCCTCCTGCGCGGATGTGTGCATGAGTGCATGATGTGTGCATGATGTGTGCCTGATGTGTGCATGGCGTGTACATGATGTGTGCATGATGTGTGCATGATGTGTGCATGGTGTGTGCATGGTGTGTGCATGATGTGTGCATGATGTGTGCATGGTGTGTGCATGATGTGTGCATGATGTGTGCATGATGTGTGCATGGTGTGTGCATGATGTGTGCATGAGTGAGTGTGGGTGCTTTAAGGTAGAGGATCACGTGGGAAGGGGGCTGGAAACCCTGCAGGGACTAAAGAGCAGGTCTTGATGGTAGCAAGTGCATGTTTGGCCCTACTACAAAATCAAAGCATCGCAGGGACGTAAAACTTTGGGCACGATAAAGCCATAAAAAACTATTAGAAATAAAATTACCTATTTAGGGTAGGGGCTAGGGTAGGGGCTAACAAAGCTTGTCTGTCTGTAGATGTCTGGGCTCAACCCCCCCCCCCCCCCGACCCACGACACGCAATACTTGGCTGCAAATGCATGTCTGCGCAAAGCGTGGCTGATGAGAAGCAGAGTATCCTCTGACACCTGACATGCGCGCGCAATATGTATACTGACACGCACGCACACGCACACACACACGCACGCATGCAAACACAGTAGTACCTGCCATACAAAGGCTTGGCTGATGATGGAGCAGCGGAACATGGGAGCGGCAGAAGAGTTCATCAAATGGCATGGCACCTGTGCGAGAATGAGGCGAGTATTTCACACGAATGCCTGCAGTATACCCCAACATTGACCAAAAGTGGCATAGTTAAATTCTACTCATGCTATATCGGCACAGCAATTGCGTGTACAAGTCACCATAAGTAAATGCACCAAAGGGCAGGAGCGAGTGCGGGACACAGCACCTGCATAATCATCGTCATTGAGGTCATTCATCAATCATCCAGGATTCCTTTTGTTTTCTGATTCACTAATTGAACATTCTTGTCGGTTTCTAAGCAGCACAATCCAACTGAGCACCGCTTCTCCAGCAACACGCATGTATGCTCACACATGGAGATCACACACATGGAGATCACACACATGGAGATCACACACACATCAACAACACACGTGTATGCTCACACATGGAGATCACACACTCTGAGCTTCCCTTAAAAGCAGCAGGATGTGCATGGGCACAATCTACACACACATACACATACACACACACACACTTGTGCGCAAGCACACTTGCAAACGCACTCACGCACACGCACACACATTCACGCAGAGCGTCACATAAATACCAGAGCTACACGCAGCCCACCTTGACAGCGCACTGGTCTTGGAACTCCATGGACAGCAGCAGGCGGCAGGCATCTGGGTAGTATGCTGCCATCGCCCCTACCACCCATGGATCCAAACGGCCTGCATGGTTTGTACAGCAAATGCATGACACACTGGCAGCATCTGAGAATATTCTAGCCACTGCAAATCACACCATGAAACTGCAAATCACACCATGAAAGAATTTTCTTTCCATTTGGCCTAGCTAATTTTTCCGTGACGTCGTCCCAGTGCATGAGTGCGCTAATGTCAATAAGAGGGTGCTTCCTTGAACCAAACATCACGCAATGCAGTGAGGTCAAATGCTGACGCTATTTTGGTTACTTGCGTTACATTGCATTACATTGCGTTGCATTGCATTACATTGTGTTACATTGCGTCACATTGCGTCACATTGCGTTACATTGCATTACATTGCGTTGCATTGCGTTACATTGTATTACATTGCGTTACATTGTATTGCATTGTGTTGCATTGTGCTACATTGTGCTACATTGCGTTACATTGCGTTGCATTGCGCTACATTGTATTACATTGCGTTACACGGATCCACAGACGCAACAAGCACACACTCGCTTGCCATTTAGGTAATGACTGCGGGACGTAGCAGGGGCTTATTTGTGCTGACTTGAAAAGGATTATTGTGCCACAGCAAAGGAGGTTCAGCATGCACCAACGTACAACGTGCTGAGACACTTATGTTTCATGTCGATACACTTGAGCATACGTGCACACTAACATAACACAAAGGCACGCACACACAGGCACATACATCTACACACATACACATCACATCACACACAAACATACACACACAAGTAAATCCTTCACTCATTAAGGTAAACATTTATACCCACACACGTACACAAACGCCACTGCATCACACATCACACACACACACAAGCAGCTGACACACACCCAGGTAGCAAGTGGGGTTCAGCGCGAGCCACCTTTCCATCGCCATCACCATGTTGTACACGTTCACGCCTGAGCGGGAGGCAATGGCTGCGCTGACCTGCACATAGGCACACAACATACAACACACACAATTTTCATCGCCATTTTGTACACATACACAAGTTGTGTAACACAACACACACAATGGCGCAATGGCTCACTCGTGGAGCTGGCAGCTCTACTGCTCCTGAGAGAGTTCTGACACAGGGATGGCTGCAATGCATTGCATGTTAGAAAAACACTGTTCAGGTCCATGCGTAAGAGCTTCCCTCACGTGTGAGGGCTGCGTTAATCTGCACGTTTGTGAAATGTTACTGTCACTGTTAGCTGAAATGTTAGCTGAAATGTTACTGTTACTGTTAGCTGATAGGTAGAATCAAGTGTGGGCAGGTGGAGAACCACAGCACTAGAAATTCCGTATGCACAAATATGCAAGGATTTGAATGTTGGCAAGAGAGCAACTTTAAACATAAAGCAAGGCAGGGCCCGGGGCCCAATTAAAATTGCATCAAGCACACACACACACACAGGGGCACACATGCACTCATCTAACGGTACATGATGCACTCGTGAAAGTAAGCATTTGAGCATGATACTCTCATAGAAAGGGTGCATGAAATAGTTCACAATGCATGACAGAGCTCACCAGGTGATTGAGGTTCATCATACATGACGGTGCTCACCATGCATGACAGCTCACCAGGTGACTGAGGGCCTCCATGCATGAAAAAGTTCACCATGCATGACAGAGCTCACCAGGTGACTGAGGTTCATCATACATGACGGTGCTCACCATGCATGACAGCTCACCAGGTGACTGAGGGCCTCCATGCATAAAAAAGTTCACAATGCATGACAGAGTTCAACATATATGACAGCTCACCAGGTGATTCAGGTTGAGTGTCATGTGCTGCTCGTAGACAGCAGAAAATATTCGCTGCTTCTCCTCTTCATGGGCGCTTGTTGTTGGCAGAGCATCGCCTGGGCAGAGGTGTGTGCGTGTGTGCGTGTGTGAGTATGACAGTGTGCGTGCATTTGCACAGACTTTTGTAATATAAATGGTGCCAACACAGGGCGAAACTGAGCCTTAGTTGCTCTGCACCTTTGTCCGTGCTGCTCGCCATTACATTAACAATTTCCTCATCGGTAGCAAATCAAACATTTTATCGCACACACAGGACCCATAACATAAATCACCCTTTGCGTCGTAGGTGCTGCTTGTCATTACATTTACCTCATTGGTAGCACAGCAATACCAACCAAACACAGGACCCATAAAATAACCCACCCTTGCGTCATACATGCTGCTTGCCGTGACTATTTACCTCATTGGTAGCACAGCAATACTAACCGCACACATTCACAGCTTCCCAAGCAACCCACCCTTTTCATCGTACAAGCTGCTTGCTGCCACCTCCCTCCAGTCCGGCAAAGACCGCTGAGCAATAGATTCCTGCACCAAATAACGACGTGCATAGAGGCACCTTTGATCCAGAGTACAGATACCTGGGTTCTATTTTGTTTGCATTGTGAGGTGCACGGTTGCAAGAAGACACACTAGGAACTAAGAACGTCCTAGCCGCGAGGCGCATGGAAAGCTTAAAGAATAACATTTGTGTATGTGTGCGTACACACATGTGTGTGTACGTGCAGTGTGTGTGTGTGTGCTTTCTTAGCGTGAGGCGCATAAACTGCGATAAAAGGTTGTGCCTGTGTGCTTTCTTACCGCAAGGCGCTTGAAGAGCTTTGGGAAGCGTGCGATCTCCAGAGCGAGGCCCCCATGCAGGCCCCCCACTAACGCCTAAAGTGGATGTGAAAGAGAATTGTTGATGAAAAGTGTGCAATCTTCAGAGCGAGGGCCCCCCATGAAGCCCCCCCACTAACGCCAGCCATTGGTGTGCAAGGATATAAGCTGTAGGCAGCATGTGCTTATGATTATTGCTTGCCTTCAATTGCATTGGTTTGTGCAGCTGCAGGTCTTTAAAGAAAAAACTGGCAGTTGGTTGATGGCGCAATGCTTTCAAATTTTAAGGAGTGAGGCTTCACAGCCATGCAAAATTGGCGGTACGTTCCAAATCAATCACACACAGTCCTTGCTTGCGTATCCAATTATCTCTTTACACACACACCTGCCAAACCTTCCAGCTCAATCGGTCCAGGCTGGCTATCAAGCAGCGCAGCAGGAGATACTTTAAAGCCTCTGGCAGGGGGCCGCTTTTAGCAGGCCCGTCATCAATGAACTCATCCTGTGTGCGTATTGTGCAAATGAATGCTCATCAGAGAAGGAAGGCGCGCTTTAACGCCTCTAGCAGGGAGCCAACTTTAGCAGGTCGAACTTCAGAGATGTACCCATTTTGCGCGTGTTCTGTGCAAGTTAGCGCTTGCCATTGCACTGTGAAGAAAATACAAGAAGCTGACAGAGTTCCTGAGTGGGTGTACGCCTGATCTCACACGGTAGCTGTGTCCGTTGCGTTTTGTGTTTTGGCTTGTGAACAGCCCAGTTATGACAGTAGTATGTTTGTGTATTTTTGTAGTTTGGCTTGTCAACAGCCCAGTTATGACAGTAGTATGTACGTGTAATTTGTAGTTTGGCTTGTGAACAGCCCAGTAATGACAGTAGTATGTACGTATATGTTTGTAGGCTGGCTTGTGAACAGCCCAGTAATGACAGTAGTATGTACGTGTATTTTGTAGTTTGGCTTGTGAGCAGCCAAGTAATGACAGTAGTATGTACGTGTATTTTGTAGTTTGGCTTGTGAACAGCCCAGTAATGACAGTAGTATGTACG
>Ga0307942_1002224_pt1 | contig 15701 bp, 21 predicted proteins | sample OrgLakmetagen175_FD_201846 | JGI IMG/M metagenome (GOLD analysis project Ga0307942, IMG submission 201846) | Saline water microbial communities from Organic Lake, Antarctica - #175 | ecosystem: Environmental > Aquatic > Non-marine Saline and Alkaline > Saline | place: Antarctica: Organic Lake...
GAAGGCATAATCACACGCAGCAAGGTTCAGCAGCTGTGCAGGGAGGCAGAGCCGGTACCCAGCAGGAACAGCGGTAGCTGAGGAGCACAGCAGGGTGGTTCAGGGTTTGAGCCAGGGTTCTGCAGTGTGCATTGGACAAGCTGAAGCACCAGCAACAGCGGTCGGTGTAGCAGCTGGAGGGGAGCACCAGCAACAGCGGTCGGTGCGGAGTCCCAGTGTCCAAGTGGCTGGAGGGGAGCGGCAACTCGTGAAGTGGACTCCTGGATCTGAATCAAACAAATGTCTCCTGGGTTTAGGCCTGCATGTCATTATTAGGCCGGTGGGGCTTCGGAAATAGATAGGATGGTGCGACCTGCGCCATGAGACTGCAGTGCATGATTGGATGCAGACATGCTGATATGTGCACAAGCTTCAGTATGCAGATATGCAGATGCCTTTGTACGTACACAGAGTGTGCAGATTATATATTATATATCAGGATGTGTGCATCAGGCACGGACGTGAGAGATTGTACAACTTTAATACGTGCCTGTCTTATTCGTTTTTTGTGAAGTCGTAGAATATATCTCTACTGTGCCTTTGCTCTTTTGAAGTGGTACGCACACAGCAAGAGGGGAGTGTTAAGGAACGATTGCTGTGCACGTACAAGTGTGATGGTGTGTAGTATGTATAGGGTTGGCCAGTTCCGTATATGTATAATTATACGTATTAATACGATACTGTTTGATACCGTATTTTTCAGCCTTACCCCCCCGTATCCGTATTCCGTATCATTCCGTATTCCGTATTTTAATACGTATATTATACGTATTATACGGCAAAAATACGGAATTCTAAGGCCTTCGAAGGACCTTTGTGTAACTTCACAGCACTCTTAGAGCAACTTTAGGAGAGCATTTAAAAAGTAATGATGTCTGATAATGAGCTTCAAGAAAGGGTGTCACAGCACCCCAGCCTGGGAAGCTCTGGAGAAAGGGTCCCAACAGCAGCAGGTTCATCAAGGGAAGCAGCAGCAGGCTCAGCAGAAGGTGCATCAGGGGGGACAGCAGCAGCTGCAGGCTCAGCAGGGGAGGCAGCAGCAGCAGATAAGCAGAAAGAATCAGCAAAGGAGGTGAACTGTATCTGCCTATATGAGGGCAGCTTAGCTGATCCAGTTTTAGCAGCGACGGTACCTTGTTGGACACAGCGTTTGGATTCACTCCCTTGGGCTAATTAAGCCCTCCAAACTTATTTTTCTGAACCCCATATTTCGTGAGCATAATAGGCTCATCAAGAGCTGCACATTGACCCCAAAATCATTTTGATCTGAGGGGTCACCCATTTTTAAATTATACGGTATACGGCAATTATACGTATTATACGGTATAAATACGGTATAATACGGTATCAGAAATTCTGACATACGGAACTGGCCAACCCTAAGTATGTACTAAGTGAGTGTATGACTCTAAACCAGGTAGTTAAGGTGGTTGACTCCTTTTTTCTCAGTTCTCTCAAGCTTGTGTCTCCCCTTGAAATATATGTAATTCACCGTGAGGCCCTCCAATCTCCAACAGCAAAGATTTCGCCACAGGGACTTATAAAACTTTCATACCAGGCCTGGCATATTCCTTTCCTGCCACGCCATGCACGGCTGTAGAACTTGATTTCTGGGACCAAATGATTGCTCGTGTGCTCGCTAGTCGAAAAACATAGAAAGAAAAACTACGCAGGCAGTGAAAATCACTCCCCACATTAATTAATGAAAAGGAGCCACTTTGGTACCGAGCACCGTAAAGCTCCTCCACTGCGAAAAAGGAAAGGAAAATTCAATGGGGATCAGGAGGGTTGCAGGCTTGGCCTGAAACCGGCTCCTGATGAGAGTTGATAACAGTACTGGAAAGGGCACGTCTGGTATGGACAAGTTTAGCAGCAAAGTTCACAGAGTGCACATGGAGCTTGGAGGCAAGCTTCTTAACTCTTTCAGAATCAAGACCCAGTTCTTTGAAAGGCTTCAGAGTGTGAGTGTTGTAGATGGTGCCACCCACACCCAAAAGGATGATGTGGAGAGTAATGGAGGCTCCTTGGAAAATGTTGCAGAGGTCTTTGTGCTGTTCCTTTGTGGCGTTCAGCTGGTTCTGAGTTCTTGTGTCCTCACAGTACTTGATCTCGACAGGTGGATGTCACGCCGAGGTTTGCTGAGGTCTTTGGGTCGATGCTGTCTGGGGTTGGTGGCTCTGCTGGTGGCCTCTGCTCTATCCTTTAAGGAGCCTCCGTTACCCTCCACACTCCACACGATCCTTTTGGGAGTGGGTTGCCATCTACAACACTCATACACTGGCGCCTTTCAAGAATCTGGGTCTTGGCTCCCAAAGAGTTGACAAATTTGATTCATATACATTCTGTCAGCTATTCTGCTAAACTTGTCAATAACAGGCGTGGGAATTTGATTGTACTCATCAGGAGCTGGTCTCAGGTCAAGCCTGCAACCCTCCTGATCCTTATTGACCTCTTGCTTCTCCTGTGTGGAGGAGTTGTACCCAAAATAGCTCCTAAAGGAACCCTTAATTATGTGGGGAGTGGTTTTTCACGTGCCTGGGTAGACTTTTCTACTATCTTTCTCTTTACCTGCGCTGTAGTATTAATAGTATACCGTAGAACACATACCAGTATACCGTAAAACACATTTGCAGGTCACGATAAGCTTTTCATTCCGAGCGCCCTGACTGGTAGATCAGTTGACCTCTTACGAGTTTTCAAAGGTGATCTGACCACAAAGCGGCTTTTGTAACTCGCTTATGATTCTGGCACTTTTGTGATTTAAAGGGCAAGCCAATGAGTGCCTCAACTTGACAGTTTTTGTCCCCTTTTTCCTCTAGCCATCTCCTGAGAGAGATCTTGCTTGCCCCAATACTTACATATTGTGAAATTTCCTGCAGAAAGTGGATTTGCAAAAGCTCCCTGGTGCCAGCGGCGTACCAGGGGAGTTTTATTAATTTGGGAATGCGAAGGCTTTTACCACACTTGAAATGCTGCTCACTACCGCCCATACCTAATTGACAGGCATGCCTTGGGAGTGTAAAGGGCCCCTGACACTTGTAGTGGCACATGTAGTGGTGGCCAGAAGTGTGTTTCCATGAAAATACCTTTTTCCGGATTGCTTTGCAACCGTTATATGTTTATGATTTTATAGTAACTCATAAACATTATCATGAAATTATAGAAATCACACACTGGATTTTGACGCAGGTTAATAACAGGTGTCTGCATAGAAGACCGGGTCTAAAGAATGCAAGGACAGCTTGCTAGTGTCAGTGGTAGAGGCCATCTGCTGCACTGCCAAGGGGCAAAGAGGAGACAAGCTGCCGTGTCAACCCGTGCTTACTCCGGTTCCTCAGTGTCCCCTCCGTTAAAAGGGAAGCATTTTCTGCACATCGATGATTTTTCCACCGAGGAGCTGCGAGACATGCTGGACCTGGGTCTGAACGCGAAGCAGAAGCTCAGCAACAAGCAGGACACGAGCTTCAAGCCTTTCCTCGGCTATTCAATGTGCATGATCTTCACCAAGCCATCGGCGCGGACACGCATCTCGTTCGAGACGGTAGGAGACATGTGCACGCTCAATCTCACGAGTGAGGAGACATGTGCACGCTCAATCTCGTCTCTTTTCAAGTGTGAGGGAGTTAGTTGCATGCCCCTCCTTAAAGCAATGCTAGGGTGTATGCGTGGTACGCTTGAACGTCGCTGCACAGTGGCTCAACCCTGTTGCAGAGCACAGTTCTTTCTAAACGCAAGAACAAACTTGCTTTGAATGAAAGCATTCAGAGTTACTTAATGCCAGTATCAACGAATTCCAGTGTCAATGCAAATGAAACATTCCACCTCCCACGTGTTTTTACATTAGAAGCAAACTTTGTTGATGTCCATGCACGTGCATACAGGTTAAGGCATTGGTGAGTCTTGACCAACACTGTGCAGGTGTTTGCCCAACGGCGCACAAGCTGCTTAAAGTATATCTTTTTGCCTGTATAGACACCCGCCCTCAATTGTCCATGCTTTCACGACAGGGCTTCAAGCTCATGGGAGGAGAGGTTATCATCCCTGATTCCATTAGCATTGGCAAGAGGGAGCCCACCAAGGTAGGGGAATGGATTAATGTTAAGGAAAGGTATCAAGTATGTGTTGTAGTGTGACTGCCACCTTATCGTGCAAGGAAACACCTTATTATGCGAAGAAAGCACCTTATTGTGCAAGAAAGCACCTGCAGAAGTAGTTCACTTTGCCTGTGAGAAAGTGACATTAGCAGAAGAAACGTGCACGTGTGAGCTATCCTGGAAATACCATTTGAACACTGGCCCTCATCAAGCCTGCCTCTGCATAACAAAGGAGCATGCAGCCGCTGGGAGCGCTGGGTTGTGACACCTCTATGCCATGAACGTGGCATTTGCGTGCAGTAGAATCGGTATATCGTTGTGTGAAGCCGCAACATGCGCTAACGTGCTGGCCAAGACGGCTACCGCATCTGTCCAACTGCAGCCCTGACACATCCACTGGCTGCTCCCCCTCAGCACAGAGGCCACCCTCACCCCATGCTTCACACTACTGCAAGTGCTGGGTGAGGGTGGCCTCTGTGCTGAGGCCGGACAGCACCCTTTGCATGCAGTAGATTTGTATGTCCCGTACGATCAAGTTGCAAAGGCGTGCTGCTTACTCAGGCATCAACAATTTTACATATATACACCTGCACTAACTCAATAGTATTCATATTCATACACGATACACGCACATATATGCACGTATACACAGAGAAACACACTCGCATCATACGCCACTCCTTACACAGGACATAGCACGTGTAGTGTCTCGCTACAACGATGTTATCATGGCTCGCCTGAATGGCCACGAGGACTTGCTAGAGCTGGCAGAGCACTCACGCGTACCCATTATCAACGGCCTCACCGACTACAACCACCCATGCCAGATCATGGCAGATATGATGACCATCATAGAGGCCAAGGGGAAATTTGAGGGCCTGAAGGTGGGCTGGCTTCGTCCCTTGTACAGGCTCGGAGTGCTTTGTTTGTAGGGCCTCAATGCTGAGTTTTGGTGGAATTACCCGCAAGATCTGCAAATGATAAGAAGGTGCTGAAGCACGAGATGCCTATCCTTGGACCTTATCAGACAAGATTTTAGTCTTTACAGGTTGTATAAGGTGGGCACGTGCTGTGTTGCTGTGTTTTGGAAGATTGAAGCGCAGACTGAGCCGTCACAGTGCAGGATGTTTTATGGTGGGCTGGAACGTGTGGTGGAACGTGTGGTGGAACGTGTGTCCATAAAGCTTTGTGTTCTGTCACGTGTATGCAAATGTTGAGGGTGAAATTTGTTAAGAGAAGCAACATGGCTTCCATATAGAACTCTACCGTCTAGCAGTTCCCGTCCCCCTTATGCTACAAATCCCAAATGCATGCTCATGCTCATACTGAGCTTCCATGCCAGATGCCTGCGTGCTATGAGCAACCCTTCACTGGATTTTAGTCTGGCTTACAAATGCACACGCACTACACGCAGGTTGTTTACGTGGGAGACGGCAACAACATTGTAAACTCGTGGCTGCGCCTGTCGATGCGCTTCGCCTTTGACTTCACGTGCGTGTGCCCCCCCGGGTATGAGCCCCACCAAGAGACGGTGGACCTGGCCAGGGCAGCTGGACTGTCAACAATCACAGTGACTAACGACCCCAAGGTCGGTCATGTATCCTGAGGCTCTGCGTGCCGTGCTTCCTGTCGTGCGTGCTGTCCTCTTATGTCACTGTCGTTTTCTTGGTGTAGCGTTGGCCAGGTCCGTTCATGCTACCTTGCATATAAGTTATGCATACAGGCTACAGACACGGTGAGGCAGGCTCATTGATTCCTCACACTCATGCACACCCAAACTGGCAACTTGTACGCACGTGTTTGTTTGCAGGAGGGTGTAAAGGGCGCAGATGTGATTTACACGGACGTTTGGGCCTCCATGGGCCAAAAAGAAGAGGCCGACAAGAGGAAAAAGGACTTTGGAGACTACCAGGTGGACATCGATGAATACCTCCCTGAATAATTAGTGGCAAATGTCTTACCCTAAATAAGCTGGCTGGAAGAACAGTATCCCTGCGCTGCCTGTAACATACAGTGTAAGTCTCGTAAGAAATTCTGTATGCAAAAGGTTTCCATTGTAAGGACACCTGAGCTTGAGCCTCTGTGTACTTAGTTATCGTGTTATGGTGTGTGTTTGACGCTGTTTGCATTTGTTTGACGAGGGCAAAGAACTCAGTGCACCTGCATAGCAAAGGGTGGCCATTGTCTTAACGCCACCAGAGCTTGCTGCATGGCACGAATTTCTTTTCAGCTCTGATGGTAGTTGACATAAGCCTTCATAAAGACGTTGAGTGCTTTCAGGTTCGCTCCTCAGGAACTGTGATGGATCTGGCAAATAGTCTGGGAAAGCATGCTCTCCGATCTCCCTGTGTGTGTGCCTTGTCCCTTCTCCATTATTTGCACAATCGCAGACCGCATTGTTAGCGTCAATCAGGAGTACCATAAAATTCAACACACACATATTTGTGTTGCTGCAGGTCAACAAGGAGATGATGGAGCGCACCGGCAAGGACACCACCTTCATGCATTGTCTACCAGCAGAGCGGCCATGGGAGGTCACAGATGAGGTCATCGAGTCTGCTGCGTCTGTGGTATGGGCCCAGGCTGAGAACCGGATGCATGCTCAAAATGGAATTCTCCTGCACTGCATGGAGCACCTTTGACATGGGGTGTAACCTGGAGTGTCATATCAGTTATTAGTAATATTTACCTGTCTGGTGTAGAGCATTTTCATGATGTAGGTGCGTAATGCTTTCTGATGTAGATCTGGACTGATCAAGGGGGTTGTTTCTGCTGTTCCCAGGCATGCTGGATGTATTCACATTACCAGCATAGCCTTTTCTTTCTTCTTTTCTTAGGGTGTACTGCTCCTGGCTGCTGAATCTTGCAAAATTGTCTATATTGGGTATAACTAGATGTACCTGATCCCTACTGGATTCATCATTTCAAAGCTGTCCATGCTGTCCATTTCTGGACTAACTTCTTATTTCTCAACAGTGTTCTACATATTGGCAAACATATGTAGCAAAAATACTTTTTGCTTTGCAGGGTTTCTGAGTGAGCATATGTTCAATCTCACATGACTCATATAAATAAATTTGGCTCAATATTAAGCAAGATAATAGGGTTTGGAGGTGAAGGTGGCCATCACCACATTAATTGTGGACAAAGGTCTGTCACGCCCAATCAGTGGCAGCGACAAATCGTGTGACAAGCAGTTAGTTGGCTGACAGTCGATATTTTGTTCAAGAAGCTGGATGCGCCAGCCTTGTTCATAAACGGTGGTGCCTTTGGACAAAGAAGCATCCAAGGTGGAAAAAACTTCCAGCAGAGGAATAAGTTCTTTGCATTGATCAGTTTTTGTGTTATATCCTGCTTGTATTTGCAGTGATGGTGACTTGATCTGACAGGTCAATACAGCAACGATAACTGGAAATTAATAGCAATATCTGGCAGAAGCTGCATTTGTAAATTGAGGTTAGGGGTGGTTTCTGTGCATGGCTGTATTGGTTTGATTTTGGGCGTGTTACATAGCCCAAACCCTTAAAATATTCTGGAAAAAAAAGGCCTAATCCCATAGGCTGAAGGGAGATAGCTAACTCCCTGGAACTGCGAGGCTAGAAAATTGAAACAGAAGGAAGGAAGAAAGAGAGCAGGAGAGGCAGGCTATAAGGTTTTACAAAGAAAGGCCTTCAGTTAAGAAGTGCGACCGCTAGCAGGAGAGGCAGGCTAGAAGGGAAAGGAAGCAGGAGCGGCAAATAAGTTGTTTTCGACCTCTTTCTCAATCACCATGATAGTCAGTCCTTCTCTCTCACCTTCGCCATTCCTTTAAAAATCAAATGATAAGGTTTACAAGGTTATAAGCTTTTCGACATTAAACAAGACAAAATAGACGTCAATGGTGCATAGAATAAGAAATGCAAAAAAGGTCTGTCAGAGTTTTATTAGCATATGACAGTGACGTATTTTCTTCTGTGTTCTGCGGTATGCTGCCTGCCATTGTAATTGCCGCCACAACCAGTCAGTCAGTACCCGTAGTTATCTCAACTGCAAATCGTATCCCCGTGTGTGGTGGTCTGTGCAGCTCAAATCCTGCAAGTCATTAAATCTATTTTTGCTGCTGTGCCTGCTGTAGCAGCAGTTGCTGATACTGTGTAGGGGTCAACGACATTGGCGGGGGAGATGGTTGCGGCTGCAGCTGTTGCTGTTGCTGTTGCTGTTGCTGCTGCAGCTGCTGCTGCTGCTGCCGCCGTTGCTGCATCTGTAGCATTTGCATCGGTGTGATCATGCCTACTGAAGAAGCTTGGGGCACCATGCCACTCTGGGGCTGGAGGACCATACCCTGCGAGGACATGGCTTGCGATTGAGACCCTTGATGTTGATACAACATGCTTTGGGGTACCATGCCATGAGATTGAGGCACCATCATTCCCTGCGACTGGGGCATGCTGGTGGCACTAGGTCCCTGTGAGTAGTAAGTGGCTTGCTGTTGCTGCTGCTGCTGCTGCTGCTGCTGCATGCCTAGCATTTGTGCCTGCCGCTGCTGCTGCAGCCTGGCTGCATTCTGCTGTTGCTGCTGCTGCCGCTGCAGGAGCAGCTGCTGCTGTTGGAGAGGGGTGAGGCTGCTAGCGAGTGGTGCTGCCTGGGTATCCTCAGCCACAAGCTGCTTGAGCATGTCTTGACCGTGCTGCCCGTACACCTGGATGTGACACAGATGGTCACAGAAGCTGCTTAAGCAATCTGGACTTTGCTACCCTTGCACGTGGATGACTCAGAGACACAGATGAAGGGTCTTGTGGTCCCGCAAGGGTAAGGAAGGTGTGGGGTGAAGCACATGGAGTGGTATGACTATTGATGTATTGACTGGTCGAGGAGCAAGAGAAATGAGGAGCACACACGCAAGATAGATGGCCAGTCTGTTAGGTCTGGCAAAAGTGTAGGAGCACGCAGTCGTTACAGACAAGGTGGTGACACACAGAGCACACGGGCACAACAAAAGCTCCATGTGGGGCGTAGGCAGATGTGAGAAGAATTGATACACATGACAGTTTACATGCCACAACCACTGTTGGTTGACTGTAGGCCGGGCTTGCGTAAAACGCTCATCTCATCGGGCTGCAAGCTTAAAGATCCTCAGACGACATATCAAGCACCCCTCTCACACTGATGAAGGAGTGCTCACTTTCTGTCCCTCACCCCTTTTTTAGTACCGTAGGTCCATGATCACTTCGTGATGACACCAAATAAACAACATAGTTCGTTTTTGGTTCGTAAGGGGGCCTGTAGGTTAATTTCCATTTCGCTCTAAGTTTGTGAGGGCCTCTGCCAGGGTTAACTTCTCACTCCGTGGGTGTGTTTAGCACCCCTGGCTGCTGCTGGAGAGGGTGTTGCAATGAGGGAGCCTGCTGCTGCTGCTGCTGCTGCTGCTGCTGCTGCTGAGAGGGCTCAAGAACAGGGCCAGGGAATTCACACTGGCACGCTGGGAGGCCATTTTTTGAAAATGCCCCCAAAATCACTATTAAATGTTAAAATTTGACATCCGATCCAGTACAAAGAGGGCTCTGAGAATTAGTGGAGAGTTATGCCCTTGACTTTTAAATTACCTGAAGTAATCGTATTCCTACTGTAATGTTCTCCACTAAACATTCTATGGTCCTCTCCTTCAAATTATCCGCTTCATGCGTTCTGTCCAAAACACCATCCCCTTCCCCTCACTAAAACAAAGTGCATGCGTGCATGCGTGCGTGCATGTGTGTGCGTGTGGTGTGTGTGTGTGTGTGTGTGGGTGGGTGTGTGTGTGCGTGTGGTGTGTGTGTGTGTGTTTGTGTGTGTGCGTGCACGTGCGTGCCTTTGTGCCATCCAAACCTCGCACACCTGAACCACTTGTGCAGCCAGCTGGTGCTGTAAATGTTGCTGCAACTGGTATGCGGCTTGCTGGTACTGCTGGGCCTGCAGTGTGTTGCCCTGACCAGCCTGCCGTAAGCTTCCAAAGGCAGCCAAGTATTGGTGCATCCGTGCCCTGGCTGCTCGATACTGCTGCACCACAGAGACCTGTGGAATGCGTGAACGGCATATGACTGTTTAGCGTTTTTTTTGGCAGGAGGCGACTCAGTTGCTTTGTGTGAGGAAGCAGGAGCGGCATGTGTGTGCGTGTGGTGTGTGCGTATGTGTGTATGTGTGTATGTGCTCGTACGTGTGTGTATGTGTGTGAGTATGCATGCCAGCCCTGCGTATTTGTACTCCTGAATTTGGAGCACGCCAACAGGGTAAGAGCAGTGAGAAGATGGGCAGGCAAGGTCATTCGACTTCCTCCACATACAAATACCAACACCTCCGACAAGATCGTTTCCACCCCCAAAACATGTGGAGGGATCGCGATAAAATTGAAGTAGTAATGCAACTGGGATACCTTTGGCAAATACCAATATTGAAAAAAGGAGGAATCATACCCACCTAAAAGAAGGGTTGGTACCCTTGCTGGTATATCGAACTTCCAGATCACATAACTTAAGACTACCACTATTTTTCAACAACTCACCTCTACTTGCCTTATATGGTAAGATCTAGACAACATGCAACTTATAAAAATGAAATTCCCCTCCTGTGGGGGTGCAACGGAATTTGTACCACAGTTAAGATACACCGTTTTACGGGCATAAGGGTGATTATATATATGTATATATGTATCGGTATATATATATATCTAATTCCCGTATAATGGTATGTGCCGCTCCCAAGTGGTGGTATGAATTCTTTCATCAACGTTTTCGACCCCCGGTCAGACCTGAACAGAAGTTGCCGGGGTAGAGGCGCTAGATTGCTGCTTCAGCAGTCGCTGTTGGAGAAGGGCTTGTTGCTGCTGCTGCTGCTGCTGCTGCTGCAATTGCTGCTGCTGTTGTGGGTTTATGGAGTTGCGAGGTCCACTTCGTGCAGACTTCTTCTGGCTCTTCTTCCTGAGGAATTTGTAGTACATGAGCAGCACATGTATGTACAAATGTGTGTATGTGTGTGCGTGTGTGCATGTGCGTGTATGTGCATGTGTGTGTGCGCATTTGTACATGTGTGTGTAAACGTGAGAGAGCCAGCGGTAGAACTGTGCGCAAGAGGAACACCCCAAGGCAGGCTACTACACAGAATGCACACACCAAAAAAAATTTGCACAGTCACGTTTTACCTGTGCTTTCTGTAGGCAGGTATTTGAGATTTGCGCTGCTCACATAAGCATATGTGTCGGGGTCAACGCAATAAGCAGGGGTAGGGGGGTGGTGTGAAGGCACTTCTGCAGCAGTTTCTTACTAGTGGCCATAAGTGTGAAACATAATAGCTCTGTGCAAGACCCTCAGGTTCTCTACCTGCGATTGCCATAGCTGTCATCGCTATCCACTTCCTCTTCACTAGGTCCACTGGAAATATCATCGGAGGCTAAAGTAGCATAGTCCTGCCGCACACGCACAGAGCCCGAGCGCCTGCATGCGTGTGTGTGTGTGTGTGTGTGTGTGTGTGTGTGTGTTGTGTTAAGAACAACTGGTGCTTTGCTCTTAGGACACTCGATGCATTATGATTCTGCCATGAATTAACTTGCGTAGGAGCATGAAGAAAATGTGTGCCCATTCCATCCTTGCATGTGCCCGCACATGCTGTGCTGCATATGCTCACATACTGTATGCATAAAAACACTCTTTGTACACATGTGTATGCATTTTGCAAACTAAGTACACAAAACGTAACAGTACATCACCCATTCTCCTGCATGCACACACATACACACATACACATTCTCACCTGCACCCACCCACCACCCAGTCAGCCTACCTAGCTTAACCCGACACACACACTCATGCAGGCACACCCCACACCTGCCCTTGGCTTCAGCACGCTGTGCACGGGCAGCTGCCTCCTCTGCCTTCCGTCGCTCCTCCTCTAGGCGGCGGATATCTTCAGGGTCTTGCTCTAGGTCCCAAGGGTTCACCTGCGTCCATACGTTGCGTCTAAATGTGTCAAGGGCTTAAGTGTCAAGTGTCTTAAAGTTTAGGGTAAGGATTAAAGTATGAAGGCTTTATCTGAATTTGCGCGTTGCATCAAAGTGTCAAGGGTCCAGTCCCCAAGGGCCTTAGGCCTCCCCGCTGAACATAGGCAGCGCGAATAGTTAAGGCGTTTCAGAGATCAATGTACTTTTTTTAAAGATGTACACACAAAACATCTGCAGGGACAATGGCCTTCACCCAAACTTAGCTAAGACGTTTTAGAGACCAATGTACTTTTTGGACAGATGTACAAACAAAACATGCTGCAGGGATAATGGCCCTCACCCAAACTTAGCTAAGGCGTTTTAGAGACCAATGTACTTTTTGGACGGATGTACAAACAAAACATGCTGCAGGGATAAAGACCTTTACACAAACTTAGCTGAGGCGTTTTAGAGATCAACGTACTTTTGGACAGATGTATACACAAAACATGCTGCAGGGATAATGGCCTCCACCCAAACATAGCTAAGGCGTTTTAGAGATCAATGTACTTTTTGGACAGATGTACACACAGACAACCCTGCTGCAAGGATTATGACCTCTACACAATGGTTATGAGGGAGACACACGGGAACAGGTTCCCTGGCCGACACTTTGAAACACACAGCATCCCACGACATTTTGCACGGTCACCATGCTTCACAAAAAGCAAAAAGCAAACACAATTTACTTTCTTCATCAACGTACTCCGTCTCATAGCACACAAGTTACAGACAAATGCTCTTGCATTTAAACGCATATCACCCCCCCCGCAAATGTACAAGTGCACACACCCACACCACACACCTTCCCATGACTTCCCCCATCCTTCAGATCCCAGAGCACGTGTATACTACCCCAGGGATCAGCAGGAGAAGCCATGCCAGGGTTTCCTGAGGAGGGTTGGTTTTCTAGGAGGCTGTTGTGCTGCACTGTGCCTTTAACCCAAGCACCGCCCGCTTTTGCACCAGCCTGCATGACCAAAGGTGTGTGTATGTGTGTGTATGCGTGCATAGCCTATGTAGCCTATGTAGCCTATGTGTGTACGTGTGTGTATGTGCATATAGGTATGTGTGTATGAGTGCATGCGTGTGTACATGTATGTGTTTGTTAGACGGACGGAAGTCAAAGGGCAGACTTTTTTGGGCAAGCGTTAGGCAGTTAGCACAAAGCGTGTACGCACACTCATGCAGCAACACAGAAATGTGATTACGTGTGAAAAGCTGCCTCCCACACACATGTTCACACACAACAAGCACAAGCTAGCAGACCCACGTATAGCCTTGCTACTTGAGAGGATATGCAAAGGTCATTGCAAAAAGTAGCAGCACAAACGCACACACACACACACGAACACAAAATCACACCCACACCTTTGCCCCCGGAGGGCGGTTACATATACACAGACACACACGCACACACACACACGCACACACACACGCACAACCTCATACCTTTGCCCCCGGATGGTGGTAGCGCACACGGCTGCCCACCCTCCAAGGCTTTGCCAGTGCTGCCTCAAACACAGCCGGCCGCAGCGCAAACTCTGGCAGGCTGGCGTCTATGTGGATGGGCAGCACCACAGGATCCCTATACACACACGGAGAGCAGCACTGTCATTCAGACCTCGAGGCCCTAGATGGAGCTGCATGATGAGGCAGGTGAGAGCTCTGTGCTTGGTTGCGTGAGTCTGCTGCAAGACAGGCTGAATGAGGACATTTGCACTTCAATACTTTCCACAGCTGTGCGCGTGCGCGCGTGTGTGTGTGTGTGTGTGTGTGTGTGTGTGTGTGTGTGCCATGGCAGCTGTCAAACGCAAGTCTATCAACACCCAGCCAGCTGACAGAGCTATTGGCTACATATTTGAATGCTGTAGGTGAGCAGAGCCTCTGTGTGCGTGTATGCCAACAAGTTTTATCACAGAGGTGAAGCACAATGCTGCATGCAACACACTTGCCATTGAGGCAGCACACACGTGCTGCACCTTATATTCAAGACCGACCCGTATGTATGATGAAAGTAATTCAATTATAACTCTTCTTGCCTCCACGACCTCCACTACCCTGCTGCTGCCTTACTGGCAGTATGCAAACTTTTGCCCCCCCTCCTCCCCCAGTGCAGGACAGTGCCCTCAGGAGATCACACATAAAAAAACACACGCACCTTCCCTCCTCTGGCACCCACTCCTCTCCCTGGCCTGTACCACTCTGCTGCTGTCGCATGGGCTGCATCAGCATCCACATGCATGGGGGGCGGCCACAGCTGGGGGGCAACGGGGGCTGCTGAGTGGGGGGGCGTGCATTGGCCGCCCCCGCTTCCTATAACAGCACGACAAGAGCATGTTATGTAGGTTGGAATAGTGGGTGGGTGTGTCGTTTGTTGCCCTCCATCTTCACCCCTTCCCCCCCCTGCACCAAAGAGACACGAGCTGCAGGTGAGGGTTGAGTGGGAGTGAGAGCGATGCACCTTTTGTAGCCTCCAACACTCCCTCCTCCCTCCCCCCCTGCAACAGCAATAACAAGCTGCAGGTGAAGTATGAACACGGTTACGCCCTTCTTAGGCCTCCTCCTCCCTCTGCAACAGAGCCAGCAAGCTTGGGGTCATGGCAGGGACAGATTGCAAGGGTCTTCATGTTACAATGGCTGGAAAGGAACAATTGACAGATTACAAAAGGGTCTTCATGTTACAATGGCTGGAAAGGACATTGATAGTTCCTCCCTCCCTCCTGCCATGAAGTAGAGCCAACGGCCATTCTGCTTGGTAAGGATATCTATGTTTATGAGCTAGGGATCCACACAGGCACCCACTTCCCTGCATACACAGCATGCCACAGCAAGGGGAACGGCTAAAGCCTGCGCTTGACGGATTGGCGTAAAAGCTGCTTCTAGACTTTACGTATAATCATTTGACTTCACGCTTATCAATGTGTGGGTGCGGCAATACTACCTGCGCAGCTTACGTTTCTTTTGCACTGCCGCTTTCTCACCTGTGCTGAGCTGCCCCCAGCACTCAAAGAGACAAGCTTGCCAGAATGGTGCTGGTGGTCTTGATTGGAAGGATGAACGGGCTGATGATGATTGCTGCTGTGAGCGAGCGTGTATGTATGTGTGTATGCGTGTGGGTGCTTGTGTGTGTATGCATAAATGTGCATGTGCGTATGCGTAAGTGGACGTGCGTGTATGTGTGTTAGAGTGTGTTTGTGTGCTTAAGCGTATGTACGTGCATGAGTGTGCGTGTAGGTGTGCATGTGACATGAGCCCAGACAGCAGGCATTTAGGCAAAGTGGGTCAGCTATGATCACAGTCATGGGATACCATACTGCGTTGATTGCATGGAAAACCAATTTCGGTTCACATGGCTGCATCTCAGCTCTGCTCATGCAAGACCGGGTGCCAGCAGCCCACCTCACAACTCCTGTGCGCAATTGCTCAACAACGTGCGCCAGGCTGGCACCATGCAAGTGCACTTAACTGTACCCACCTTAAACCATCCTCCCTAAACGCTAAGCCATCTGCAGCCACTCCTGTTGCAGCTTCACCCCCGCAGCCATGCAGCTGCTCTCCCCCCCCCTCAGCCTTGACCT
>Ga0307942_1002225_pt1 | contig 15697 bp, 19 predicted proteins | sample OrgLakmetagen175_FD_201846 | JGI IMG/M metagenome (GOLD analysis project Ga0307942, IMG submission 201846) | Saline water microbial communities from Organic Lake, Antarctica - #175 | ecosystem: Environmental > Aquatic > Non-marine Saline and Alkaline > Saline | place: Antarctica: Organic Lake...
CTCCATTTTGGGGCGTGGGTTAAGCTAGCAGAGCTGGTTATGGTAATGGTGCCAGGGTCAGTGGAGGATGAGCGTATGTTCAGCACCCTGAAGTACATCTGCAACCCTCAGCGCAACAAGCTACAAGTGCAGTACCTCACGTGCTGCGCTCGGGGGTTTAGGAGCTCAGCGTTTAGCGTGTAGAACTTCCCTTACCCAGAAGCCATTATGGAGTGGCTCAGTGCTAAGAAGCGCCGTGGAATTAGGTAGACTGGAAACCCAATAAGAATAAGACAATTTGAAGCTCCCCTAACAATTCCAGACAAACGTTTATGATGTTAATGCCACGTGTGAATCTCAACACTTACACTTCACTTACCTACAACATACGGGCTGGGGCAGCAAAAGAAAAAGACGTGAGAACCCAGGTTTTCAGATTGGCATAATAAGGTGGGACGTGAAATGAAGGTTTTCCCAATTCCTTAAAAAAAACACAGGTACACGCACATGTGTTAATGTGTGCGTGACTGTATGTACGTGTGCATGTATGTGCGTGAGCGTGCACGTGTGTGTATGTGTGCGTGTGCGTGTGTGTGTATATATGTGTGTAGGTGTATATGTGTATCTCATATGTGTGCGCATTTGTGTGTGTATTCATGTGTTTGTGTTGTGCATGTGATTATGTGCACGTACGTGTGTGTTTATACGTGCGTGACTGAGTGTGTGTGTGCGTGTGTATCAGGGATGTACATCCCGTCCAGGAACCGGAATAAATAACAAAATTTTGGGCTGTCCCGGAGGGGCAGCCCAAAGCCGGTCCGGTCTCCCGGAAATTGCAGGGGTGACAGCCCCTGCGATTCCGGGAGACCCGGTAAAATTTTATATGCAGTCCCGGGTAGTTTGCAGTGAACTTTGGGAATGATAGTGAGAATGACACTGTGAGAATGGGAAGAAGAGGGAAAGGTCAGCCAGCAGAAAGGGGAAGGGGCCAGCCAGCAGGGCCCTTCCTCCTGACCAGGCCTCCCTACGAAGCATGCGACATACACATACACACATACACGCACACACATGCACATATACACACATGCATATACGCACATACACACACACACAACACACACACATACGCATACACGCATACACACACACGCATGCACACGCACGCACAAACACACGCACACACAATACACATACATGCACACGCATGCACAAACACACACGCACACACATACACACACAAATATGCACACACACACACACACACACACACACACACACACACACGCGCACACATGCACACATACACACACATGCATATACGCACATACACACATACGCACACACACAACACACACATACGCACGCACACACACAACACACACACAAGCGTACACACACACGCACGCACGTACACACACACACGCACGCACGCACACACACACACGCACACACACACACACACACACACACACACAAACAAACACACACACACACAAACACACACACACACGCACACACACATACACACGAGCATATAACCTCTAGTGATGGCAGTGAGTGCATTTGAAGACGTAACAATTTAGCAAATTTTCCAATTCTTAAACCGAAGCCCTTGACTCCTTCAGTGCTTAAAGAAGTTAACATCGCGCTTGTTTTTTTTTTTATAACACCCTGAATAATTTTAAAAGCAGTTCCGGGAGACCCTGAAACATTTTACAGGCTGTTCCGGGTCTACCCGAATAATTTGGGTACCCTGTGTACTACCCTGGTGTGTATGGATGTGCGTGAGTGTGCCCGTGTGCACGTGTATGTGTGAATGTGTGGATGCGTGTGTGTGAGTGTGTGTATGTGTATGTGTGTGCGGATGTGTATGTATGTTTGAGCGCGTGTGTGTCGTATGTGCGCGCGTGTACGTGCATACATGCACATGTGTGTGTGTGTGTGCATGTGTATCTGTGTATGTGTGCACGTGTGTATGTGCGCATAAGTGTGTGTGCGTATGTGCGTGCGTGTGTGTGTGTGTGTGTGCGCGCGTGTGTGTTTGTATGTGTGCTTGCAAGTGTATATGAATGAATGTGTGTGTATGTGTGTAAGTGTGTGTATATGTGCGCGTGTGTGCAAGTGTGTATGTGCGCGTATATGTGCACGTACGTGCGTGTATGTATGTGTGTATATATGTGTGTGCGTGCAAGTGTATATATATACATATGTGTGTGTACGTGTGTGTGTACGTATGTGTGTGTATGTGTGTGTGTCAGTGTGTGTGTTTGTGTGTGTTCGTGTGTGTGTGTGTGTGTGTGTGTGTGTGTGTGTGTGTGTGTGTGTGTGTGTGTGTGTGTGTATGTGTGTGTGTGTGTGTGAGAGAGAGAGTACGTGTGTGAGTGAGTACATGTGCGTGTACGTGTGTGTATGTGTATCTAGTATGTGTGTGGGGGGGAGTCTCCACCACCAACCTTGATGTTCAGCCCAGCCTTTGCGCTGGTCTCGATAAAGTTGACGTTGAACTCCCTTGCCTTCTCATCCCCGTCCTCAATGGAGACTTGTCTGCAATGGATAGCCCATGTGTTTGCAACCAGCAGGTGAGGCGAGGTGTGGGGAGGAAACCCAACTGACAGACCTTTTCAAAACACGCACCGTTTGTCTACCAGATCCGTCTTGTTTCCGACCAAAAATATAATGACGTCGCTCCCCCGCTCCGTCCTGACCTCCTGGATCCACCTCGTGGTGTTCATGAAGGATTGCCGGTCTGTGCGTGAGGGGGAAGATGAAGGAGGTTGCTTTACTTTAAGTACAACCAGAGTGAATGTGCTGGATGGTTTGTGCATGGCAGAGAGTGCATGGCAGAGGAGTGAGAGCTGAGGATGTATGTAGGAAAAGACGGGGAAGTCAAGGCCAAGAACAACGAGCGCACTCACTAGTGACATCGTAAACAACCACGGCCACCGAAGAGTCCCGGATGTAACTGGGTATTAAACTGCGGAACCTCTCCTGCCCAGCAGTGTCCCTGTGAGTGTTGGGAAGAAGGGCGTCTTGAGAACACACTGCATTGCAGGTGTCCAAGCGCAAACAATAAGCAAGCTGCCTTACCAGAGTTGCAATCGCACAGTACGGTCTTCAAGGTACATAGTCTTGGAGAGGAAGTCAATGCCGATTGTAGCCTGCACACAGCACACAAGTGTGAATCTAAAAGGCATGCGCACAAACAACACAATTGCAAGCACACACACATACACACACAGAATACCTGGTAAGTGTTGTCAAATTTGTCGTACATGAACCTGGTGATGATGCTGGTCTTGCCCACGCTCTGGTCACCCAGGAACACCTAAGGAAGCAGTTGCAGCAACTCAGTACCCAGGAGAACCTGGTCCGCCTGTTAGCTGGGCACACAGTAGCACACAACACACACGTGCACGAGCACACACACACATACAAGCATTCCTCTCACCAGCTTGTACTTGGCCAAGGGCGAAGTGGTGTTCACGCTGGCCATGGCTAGGAAAGTTCTGAAACTATCTCTACTCCCCGTCCCCAAATGAGTTATGACCACGTAAAGGCTAGATTATATCATGATAATTTGCTATTACTTATTTCAAAGAAGCCCACGGATTTTTATTCACAAATTATGTTAGGCTGATTCTTTGTTGGCATGTGCCTCAACGAAAAAGAAATCAAAAACCACGGAACCAGAAGAAATTGAGCACAATTTGTTGTACCTTTTTCTGAGGACTTTTCAACAGGACGACCCTATTTCGTAATTGGTCAATAACCACCTTGAAAAGTCCTTTCTCAGCAGAACAACAGGCTTTTTCTCTTTCTTTCTGAGCTTATGGATTTATTTGTGGCTGGCCGAGACAAGGCAGCATGCTCAGCTGATCAGCCAAACGACATGGATGAGGGTCACCTCCTCATTGTGACCTGTTTATTGCCGGATGAGCCCAGCAAAAAGCACAGCACCCATTGTGATCCTGTTCACAGTAATGCTCAAAAAACTCAAAAACGAGGTCCCAATGTTTTTCCTTACTTTCCAAAATGTCCAGACACATACACCTCTGCTTCATATTGAGAAGCAAAATCACCATACATGTTTCCTCTAGCTTCTATTCCTTTTGTTTAGCCAGGTGTAGTTTCAAACAACAACCTGGCCACCTATCATTCTTGGTTTGCCATCCCTATTTCTAGAAATGAGCGTATGCCGATTAATGTACCTCGGTATCTCCATCTTGATCTGTCCAAATGTTATGCGCAATATAAGTAGATTCCGCTTGCGTGCGCATACTCTGAAAATTGAGGCAGCAGCGTGGCTTGAAGATGGTTCTTGCGTATGTGACCAATGTCCTGGTGAAGATGAACATGTTCAGAACGAGGTGCATGCTCTTTATTTTGCCAAGACCATCGAGTTTGTGAGCTGAAGAAACATTTTTCCTTTCTGTTTACACCTTTTTTTGAGGACTAATCAGCGGAGGCAGCCACAGCAGCATATAACAGCTTTCAGAGAGGGAACAATACAGCTAATGCAGTCCTTGATTTGCGGCGCACACGCCTGCAGAACACGCTCGTGGACCTGGCCATTCAGATTCAACGAGTTGCCCGGGGGGAGTGTGGGTGGGGGGGAGGAGCTACTCGTGCGGGCCAGGGGGACGTCCATCACGGTCAAAGTGGGGGGGGCAGAGCCAGTCCCCTTCCCCTTCCGCCAGCACCTCCCCGACCCAGGCCAGCCCCTCAACATCGCGCTCGTCAAGCACCAGCTCGACAGGTTCCGTATGCCCCCACCTTCTAAACCAGCAGCAGCACCAAAGCCAGCAGCAGCACCAAAGCCAGTAGCAGCACCAAAGCCAATAACACCAAAGCCAGCAGCAGCACCAAAGCCAGTAGTACCTCCCAAGCCAGCAACAGGGAGGAGCAGTGCAACCAGCCGTGAACAAGAAGCGGCGTTTTTGCGAGCCCTTGAGACCCGGCTGGATAACTTTTCGGTACATATAGATAACAAGTTTGACTCTCTGCAAGTGCTGAAATAGAGCTTGCCTGGTCATCTCTTCCTGCCTGTATGTGATGCCCATTTTGATGCTTCTAGACAGGCGCCTGCTACCTTGCTTCTGGTTTCTAGAGCTGGCTTGACTTTCTTCTATGGAGCACTGGCTCTGCTTCCTTCAGAACTCTCTGTGCTCAGTCCAAACCTTTTTCTGCTAGTTCTTAAGCCATTCTTGACTCTCCTTTTCTTCTCCAGCCTAAACCTTTTTCCGACTCTTTCTCTTTCTTATCATAGTCGCCTCCCCTTTGTTTACATAGGTTAGGTTGCAGGCTTTTTCCAAGCTTCCGCTGAGATGCCCTTTGAGGCATATATAGTGATGTAACCTTAACTCAACCTTAACCTAATCAGCAGCCCAACCCTTTTTGCTGCAACAGGTCAACAACCAGCTTGTTCATGATTTCCTTTCTCAGCAGAACAATAGACTTTTTCTTTCTGAGCTTATGGATTTCTTTGTGGCTGGCCGAGACCAGTCAGCAGCCGATCAACCAAACAACCTGGCTGAAGGTCACCCCCCATTGTAACTGTTGTAACCATTTGTTTAACCAGGTGTAGTTTTAGGCTTTTTCCAAACATCCGCTGAGATGCCCTCTGAGGCATATATAGTGATGTAACCTTACCTTACCAAATCACCAGGGATACAAAAGAGTATTTGAGAATCTGATACATAAATAGTTTACACAGCCAATCAAGAGGAAGAATACAATTAGGAATACATGATGTGACGTAAGTGTAAACCAACGTGCAAGTTCAAAGCAGGAGATAAAAACAGTGCAGCCTAGACTTTGTTATAAGAAAGGGAACCACATCGTCAGACTTTTGCAGTAGAGATGTAAAGAAAGAATGAAATTAGAATGAATTGGAACTTGAAAGGACGTGCTAAGCCTTTTCTTCCTTTCCTGGCACGTTAATAATGGTAAACCAGAGACGTCTACTTACACTAAATTGCTAGGGTTATCAGCAGGCTCATAATGCGTTTGGTGTCAGACCTTATTAAAAATCCGTAAAGTTTGCAGTACTCAGAGTAATATATGTTTCGCACTGATTTGCATGGTAAGTTAGTGTTGACCCATCATGCTTGCTCGTACCAACAGCCGGCATTAAGTGTTAAGTGTATGTCATGTCACATCGAGGTGCTCTGTTGTAGTTTGTGTCAATACTTACCTTACCTTACCTTACCTTGTGTCAATACTCATTTTTGCACAACCTTGAGGTCTCTCAATGCAACGTTTAGCGTTTAAGCGTGTTTTTGTGACCGGACGATGGAACATTGACACCAATGGCCTGACAAGTTGAATGTCACATAACAGCAGTCCATTGGCTCATATGCCTTGTGCCTTTAACAGTGCTTCCGTTGCCTCATCTTCATCTGAACTGCTGCCTCCATCATCCGCTCTAGACGGCCTGGCGTCGCTTGCAGTTGCAGGACTGGTTTTAGGCACCTTTTTCTTCCCACTTATTTGAGCATGATGGTTCTTCCAAAGCCCTCCATAGCGATAGTATGCGTTGATTTTGGGGTCGCCGTCAGGTTTCCCTCCTGGTCATAAACACGTAGGTCATCTCATGAATAATGTGTCAAAACCAACGCTGTGTGTAATCCTGGTGGCCGGAAACTTAACGTTTGACAAGTGGGGGGTGCGGGAGTGGACAATTTCGGGGTCCTTACATGCAAGCGCGTCTAAACAAGAAATGGAGTGTCCGCAATTGCGAGCACAGGTGCAAGACCAGGTAATACAGACGCCACACACACCTTGATAGGGTCAACAACATAGGTCTGAATGTATATATTCTCGCGGCTATGTGGGTAAGAGATGGACACCTTGCTGCATTTCTGGCAGCAAATTGGCACTGGCGCGCACACACGTGTGTGCAGCACATGCAGCACGTGCGCACGCACGCACATACATGCTGACAAATACACACATACACATGCACCCACACATACACACACGCATATACACACACGCGCGCACACACAGACACAAACATACACACTTGCGCGCACACACACTTGAGCACTGCGCACACACATACACACACATACACACTTGCGCACACACACACACACACACACACTTGAGCACTGCGCACACACACGCAAGCGCAAGCCGACGCTCGTGCTCACGTAGAACACCACTTTTACAATAGGCACATGACGCAAACTCAAATGGCAGCTTACCAGTCAGGGTCTGCCAGCATCTGCCGCAGCACATGTGCCATTTCTTTGATGCATCAACTTGGCACCTGCAATTGCAAAAGTAAATAAAAGAAAGGAATCACGCCAATACCAAACCACCCCCCACCATACGTAGCAAGATACGTTTCCTTAGGTGTTCCCGCATTATTTCCGCTCCTTTTTGTTAGTAGACAATTGCTAGGGTTCGAAGTTCGAAAGTAGCAAGCTGCAATTTTTTCTGGCTGTGTGGGTCGGGAACATATCTTGTAAGCAGCCTTGTGCGCACGCACACACAGATGTCTCAGAGCTTATTGCACCTGCATTTTCTAGGTTGAAAAGTTTAACTTCAAATAAAATCAGCGCACCTACCTGAAGGCCCTACGCACGAACATGCTTTATGCCTGCTTATCATGTGCTTTATGCATGTCAAATTGAAAACTACTCTTCCATACCTGATGAGCAAGTTGCGGTCGCGTTGACATAGATCGCAAGGCTTTTGGCCCACAGCCACGCTACCAGAGCGCTTCAGCCTCTTTTCCTCCTGGCATTCAAAAGTAACAGTGTAGGGCACCAGTTCGGCCATGGCCATCTATAGGCAAGCACACAAATAGCGTGTGTAACGGGTAACATGTTAACGGGGTAATATTAGAGTTTCCCGTGATCTCTTTTGAATGTTAGGCCAACAACAGCAGCCGTTACCAAATTGGTTGTGTAGCCATATTAATAAGCCTCACAACACCATGCATAGGCTGTGCGTGCTAATGACCACAGGAAGAGCACCTTGAGGGCTTGCTTCCTAAGTTTATTTTCCAACTTTGCCTGCTCCTTGGAGGTTGTGGCTTCCCGGTGGGATGCTGTCGGGCACACCCTCTCCCTCAAGTGCAGACTACAGGGACAGCGGACGGGAAGCTGGACTTGCATCTCTCGCCAACAAACCACCCCCTTATCCAAATTATGTTTAATTAAGTTCATACAATTTGAAAATGTATATGTGTCGGTGAGGCCGTGCTCGCATCTCTCACCAAATCACCCGCCTCTCGGCCCAGTCGCTTAGTCTGACTGACTGGACTCTTTCTGGTCCTTGTGGTCATTTATTTTGACTTCAACCCGCTATCAGACACCTGTGCGATTCACCATCATAGCAGGCAAAGCATTTGCTAAATGAAAGTGCTTGCCATTTAGCATGATTTTTTCTTTGGGGCTGATATCTTTGTGAAGCTGCTTTAATGGCGCATTTTACAACGGCTGGATAATGGTATGCATTAATGAAAATGGTTAGGTCATTATTGCGCCCCTGGATTAATTACCAATAAATCCAAAATCATTATAAATGCGCCATGTGAAACCACCTAGCTTGTGAAGCCTGCCTGCCTGCCTGCCTGCCTGCCTCGTGAAGCCTGCCTGCTCCGAAGGCGCCAAGAAATTAGCCTAAGCCATCTTAACTCTCTTAGAATCTTGGAAATGAAAAGAAGGAAAGTCCAGACCGCCTTGACTGCTGCGCCATCCTTTCTCCTGTCTATGCCCTCTTGCCCTCCCCTCATCTGTTCGCGTTCAGCATGTGTCAGTCTGGCTAATCAATTGGTTGGCCTCAAGCAGCTCTGGTGCGCAGTGTGGTAACGCACAGGCAGGAAGAAGGTGTTCGTTCATAGGGGGAAGAGAGTGTGTAGGGGTGGACGATGGGAAGGTGCAGACGCCTAACTACGCCCTTTATGCCCTTTATATACCGCGTGATACGCAATTACACTTATTCACTTTTCGCATTCCTGCCGGGACCTCGGTCTTGTAACTTCGGGGCAGTGGTCTGTGGAGGATTGTGCGCGCTGTTGGGGAGCGATGTTCGTGTCTCTGGCGCGTGTCTGCATAGAGCTGACTGTGCTGCATGGCCCTCCCCGGAAGGGAAGTGTCACGCAGCCAAAGGTGGGGTGCAACGCTTCAGGCTGGAAACAGAGCAGAGAGAAGCCCCCGCAGCTAGCGGCTATCAGACAGCACGTGCCTTGCGGCATCGTTCTGTACACCAGCAGCGTCGCGCGGTTCGACCCGATTGCGCTTTTGCTCTTTTTGCTGCAAGGGATGGTGTTTCTTTTGTGTGTACAATGAATGTCAAGGGCAGAATCAGATTACCGAGCTTTGTACACACAGAGTTCGGCCAGATTGCACTTTTGTTTTTGCTGCAAACACAATGGTTTTTTCCTCTATTCGTAGGAAGTCAATTAGAATACCAGCTGTGTACACAGAGTTACAAGCTCAAGGCCTGTTTCCGTCTGGCTTCTATGCGCATAAAGATGAGTTGCCCAGCCAAGTGCTGATATTTTGTTTTAACACAGCGTGGATTTCCCATCTGCCAAAAAAATACAACACTCACTCCTCCCTTCCCATCAGCCAGAGTCTCGGGCTGTAGGCCATCCTTGTAACCCCTTAAGCAAAAAAATACATCACTCGCTCCTCCCTTAGATGGGGAAGAGGTGATGGGGCCTGCAGACTCACCAAAAGTATTGCTCAGATATATAATGGGCGACGTGTTTGATACCTGTTTGTAGTTTCTTTCAATCTGAGGTTCACATCTAGGCTTAATAGACCACCTCATTCAATCCTTTTATAAGGCCAATCTTTGGCGACAGGGGCTTTCAAAAGCTTCATCATGATAACTGAGTTTGTTATCCAATACACTGGTCTTTTAATTCTCCAAGACGTTTGCTAAAATGACTTTACTTGGCATTATTAATAAATGGAACTCAATATTACGGGCAGGCGGCCAACGAATTCACGTTGCCGACTATGTTTACAAAAGCACAACACCTAATTTCCTTTGTTCAAGGCCACTTCTCCACATCCCAATCACTTTGATTAAATCTAACAAGATGCGAAAATTCATTTCTTTGTCAGATCAAATCGCCGTCACTACAAAGTATGATACTTTAAGTATCAGACTCAACACAACGAATTTCCCTGCAATTGTGACCCGAGCTTAACCTTCCGACATAAAACCATTCCAGTTTAGCTACAAGAATGAGCCGTCAAGCCCAGCTATGAGCTTTGCGCTGCTGAGGGTGGGTCTGCTGTTTTGAGGGGCAGGGAGGCTTTCATGGGAAGCAATTTATCATGCCTGCGCACAAGCTGTGAAGTATATAAAAGGAATTGTTAGCAATTATTCTGCCACCAAAATCTTTGTTTGCCACCAACTTAAATATCACGTACCTGAGCAAACCCCCTGAGTGCTACTAAGATGTGCAAAAGTTCCATCTTTACCATCAGCTGATCAGCGCCTCATTCATGTTTGCCCATTAGTGTGTTCAGAGCGCAAGAGTTATACTAGCCTTTAAGTCATTAGGTATCAATCTCAATTACGTAAAACCGCTTTGCGGCACTCACACTCACCGTCAGCCCGCCCGGCGCGTCCCCTTGCAATGCACTAGTAAAGCGCACAAAGCGCAACTCCTTTGCAGCATGTAGGGCATGGGCGACTGCCTTGTCAGCGTGCACGCTGGCCCATGCTTGGGGCACAGATGTGAGTTCAAGGTAACGCAGATTGGGCCTGCATTGAGCGCACGCACAAGCTTGTGAGCCCAGTTTGTAATGAGCCACACGTTTTGGAACTAGGTAAGGTGCATAACATGTATATTTTTTACATATTAAAAAAACCTTGTGCTTGCGCCGCCAAAAGATGAGGCAAGGTTAATGAAAAGTTATCACACAGCACGATTAGGACAGAGGCATCAATAAGAAAGGCATGGTTATTTGTAGTTTGCAATAACCACAATCAGAGGAATTGCAGAGGTGAGGGCTTGAAAAACACACATCACACACACGCACGTGCATATACAAACACACACAAACCGCGCTGCTGCATTTTTACAGCTCAGAAGCGGTTCCACCCATAGCTTACACGTCCGACCTTCCTAAAAATTTAAACAGACTCACATGTGCTCCGCAAACATGCGAATGCCTTCATCTGTCAGCCCTGCACAGCCTCCCACTGCCAGGTGCTCCAAAGTGGCCCCAAAGGTTGAGGACACAGCAAGGAGCAGGTCCCCTGATATCAAATAGGAGATGAAGACAAGCGAGGGAGGTTTGGTTAGAGCTTAAGCCGGGATGACTGTCAGAAGAATTTCTGCCAGTACTGGCTAATCGTTACAGAGACAGCAGTTCCACGCAAATATCTATAATACAGCTAGGTCTCCTTCTACACAATATGACATTAGGTTAGATTAAAACCATGTCCGACCGATGGTCTGATGTGGCACAGTCAGGACGCTTCAACTAGATTGGTAGAGGGGGGGGGGAGTGTTGCAAGTGCCTGCAGCCGTTTCCGTCCAATGCTCGTAAGCACAATTACACCGTCTTGAGGCAGACTTTCACTATGATTTCGACAGGTACAAGGTAGACACACGTACACGGGTGCACTGTTCCATTGAGCGTTCTGCTGCTGCGATGGTAAATTACCTATGAGCACGGACGAGGAGGAGGAAGAGGGTACACTATGGAGAGCAGAGCTTTGTGTTGCCGACGGCTGGGTTGACCATTGACAGGTATGGATGGACAGGCTCTCCAGGTTCAGCAGGTGCGTCTGCACGCGTGTTGTGAATGTGCATGTGCGTATGTGCGTATGTTTTTGGTGCTTGCGTGTTTTTTGTGAGGTGTTCATGTTTCTTAAAAAGAGGATGGCGACATTGAACGTAATATTTAAAAAAACGCTCCGCGCCCACTCATCCATTAAAATTGCTGAATCAAATTGCGTGAGAATTAATGGAAGTCATGATAAATTGGTTTCATGCATTAGACAATCCGGCAAAAGTGAGGAGTCAGGAGACGGTATCAGGAACATGGCAAAGCCCCTTTTCCACCTGCCGGAAACAGGTGATTGATGAAGTGGATTTCTGGAGATCGACTGAGCAACAATGCATAGTAACAAAGGGGTTGAACCAGATTGCTATTGAACCAGATTGCTAACAGTAACAAAAGGGTTGAACCAGATTGCTATTGAACCAGATTGCTGTAAGCTTTAAGGAATTACTCACCAACAAACAAGCGTAGGATGCGAGTAGTTCTTAAATACATAAAAGGTCACCTTTTGTAGTTTTTGGAAACTTAACCCAGAATCACTAACCAAGCGCTACTCTTATGTAGTGGGGCAAGCTTCACATCAGTTAAGTACACAGCAACGCGTCTCCCAAACATTCACCTTCTTCAGGGTAGCCAGCCCTGCCCTATTCCAGTTGAAGAGACCTTGCAAGCTCAGCGTCCGCAGTTTTAAGCCTGACAAGTGGCAAAAGCAAGCTCCGTTGGAGTACAAAGACTGCAGCACGAGTACCTGGAAGCAGGGTCAGGAAAATGTGCAGTGAGAGGAAAACAGCAACGGGAGTGAGACACGCAGGAGACAGATGGGGTTGGCCAAAATTATGTCGTTGCATATACACACACCGTATGTGATGACTGCATGAAGTTTTCTTGCTAACAATACCGCATATATACTGTAAATGTGTGTATGTATGGTTCTGGCCAACCCTAGTAAGAACAAGTGGAAAGACCACATTGAGGGCGACCTACGTATCAGCAGACAGCCTCTTAAAAAAATACTGGTCCGAATTCCTCCGACACCAGCGATTATCCTGGTGACCTACCCAAGAGCTGACACTTGCTGACAGGAAAAGTGTGCAGACGCTCTCGCATAATCGAAGGAAAAGGAAAAAGGTCACTCTAGCGGCCAGCTGACGGATAACGTAATCAACCCAATGCAGTGCAGGTTGAAGGGTCAAGAACAAGACATACCACCTCCTCTGCATACTTTTATCTTACTTTGGCTGCGCATATACCTGTTTAAGACCTGGAACCTATTTAGTAAACCCATCTCGTTTCCTCCTATCAAAGCCCCTGACGGCACATGGCAAGCATCGCCACAGATAATAAAGAGCACTTCCCCTCCTAAATTTAAGCCAGGCATCAGTTGTGCTACTATTTGGTGCAATCTACGGGCAAGGGAAACAATCATTACACAGGACACACAAGTATACACACACACAAATATATATAGCTACACGCGCACACGCACACACACACACACGGGTGCACATACGCAGAGGCATACAGGTGTATACCCCCTTGACGTGCAAACAGAGCACGGCAATCTCACCCTGAGGCTGCGCATTGAAGACAGGAAGTGCAGGTGAGGCTCATAGTTGGCCCGAGAGAGTGGCACAATATTGTGGTGGGGAAGGGGGGAAGCTAGGGGGGCGGGTGCTCCTGCTCCTCCTGGGAAAGGAAAAGCATGCCACTGGGCAGGGACCTGGTGCTGACCTAAAGATGTGTGTGTGCGTGTATGTAAGTGTGTGTGTATGTATATATTTACGTGCACTTGTGTGTGTATGTATGTGTGTTATTGATGCGCATTTTGTGTGGCGCTGAAAGAAGTAGCCTGTGGGCAGCGCTAACAGCTGCGCGTAAAATGCGGAGCAGCAATAATTGGCAAAAGGAATGCAGCTAGAAATTATGACGGCTTTGGTCGAGCTTGCTGTAGGCGTAAAAAAAGGCGCAGGAACGCAGCTACAAATTGCACACTGTAATGGGGTTAGCAGACCAATCTGCTTGTGCGTCCATGTTGTGTTCATTTGATGCATGTAGTTCAGAAATTTGTGCACAGGACTGCAAGGAACAGTTGCTGGCCTACGCCTTCGCAGTTCTGACGTTATCTTAGTCATAAAAGAGCTGTCTATTCTGGGCTGCAAAGGTAGGCGTAAATTTAAAGGAAGGTGTGCTTTGTCATTTGTAATTTTAATAAGGTTTTGGTCCCACGTTTTATCTCTTAGCTGTAACTTGCAACCTTCTTGCTACCTCCTTTACTGCCAAAAAGCATAAAGGCAGCCTGCTCTGCTCAAATTTAACAAACCCCTGCGCATGAGGATGTGCCCTCCTTTCAGACTATAATCTTTTAAACAGCTGCTGATTTTAGCTAAACTTAACTAACCCCTGCGCATGAGGACGTGTTCTCCTTTTAGATTAAAATTCTCTATACAGCTGCTGATTCTAGCTATACTTAATTAACCCCCGCGCATGAGGACGTGCCTCCTTTCAGACTATAATCCTCTCAACAATTCAAGCAAATGCGGAACGTGGAATGTGGCATCCTACCTATGAGTAAGGTTGGTTAACCTTTATATGGAGTATGCACGCATTAAAGCGAGAAAACGTGCAAGTATATGGGCATACAATGATGTTACTGCTATGCGTGTAGAGATGGCCAACCCTACTAAATAAAAATGTGGTAAAAAAGGACTTAAAACGAGGCAGGCAGTAAATTAATGTCCCACATTTTGTTAAGGAAACCCCAACTCACCGAGGGGTGGTAGCTCTGGGTCTGGGTGCCCTCCGAGACCGAGGGCAGTTATCACTTCTTCTGCCTGTTTTGGTGTGTGTATATTGTATATCTGTGTATATATGTGTGTGCGCGTGTGTGTGTATGTTTGTGCGCACGTGCGCGTGTGCTTGTTAATGTGTGCACTTTCAAATTGTGAGGAAATAGCAGGTGGGGGGGTGTGACGTGGGGACGTGGGTAATGGTAACACAGTAATTCACCCTTACTCGTCAGTAAAGTGGCTTCCTTTTCTTTTTTGATGCGGGGAGTGCCAATCATTTCCTGTTGCTGTCACTGCGGCCTGCGTTGTGGCTTTCCCTCTCTTTACCTCTTCTATGTGCTGTGCCAGGTGCTGCATATGCGCCCCACCGCCACCTCCATGCTGCTGCTGCTGCTGCTGCTGCTGCTGCTGCTGCTGCTGCTGCTGGTGTTGGTGCTGCTGTAGTACCTGCTGCAGGTGAAGTAGATTCTGCTGCACCTGTTGCTGCTGCTGCTGCTGCTGGTGTTGGTGCTGCGCAGCTGCGTTCCATTCTTCCTCCTCTCCCTCTGAGCCCTCTTCACCGTCGTCGGCAAAACCACCATTGGGGCCTTCCCCATTTCCATCCACCTACATGATTGGGCGTGTGTGATTGCGTGTGCGCGTGTGTGAGTATGTATGCATGTGTGTGCGCTTGTAGATTTGTGGGGTGCTTACACGCATATCTGTGCACTTATGTGCATGTGCTTGTGTGACCTATGTCTAGAGTTGGCTAGAACCGTAGACTTGCACTGTATATGACCGTATACTTGGTGATTACCTACCAAAAATACCGTACGTACACCGTATATATGTTCGTTCTCGCCAACCCTACCCATGTCCTTAGTCAGGGAAGTTATCATGGATGCACTTAGGTTTGAGGTGCACCTAGGTTTGAGGTGATGCACTTAGGTTTGAGGTGCACTTAGGTTTGAGGTGCATCTGCAAGCAAAGTACACACCTGATCCACCATATCCATGTTGCCTCCGACCCAGCCGCCTCCTTGGCCCTCACCTCCTATGTGTGTGTGTACGTGTGTGTGTACGTGTGTGTGTACGTGAGTGTGTGTGTGTGTGTGTGTGTGTGTGTGAGAGAGAGAGAGAGAGAGAGAGAGAGAGAGAGAGAGAGAGAGAGAGAGAGAGAAAGAGAGAG
>Ga0307942_1002230_pt1 | contig 15685 bp, 24 predicted proteins | sample OrgLakmetagen175_FD_201846 | JGI IMG/M metagenome (GOLD analysis project Ga0307942, IMG submission 201846) | Saline water microbial communities from Organic Lake, Antarctica - #175 | ecosystem: Environmental > Aquatic > Non-marine Saline and Alkaline > Saline | place: Antarctica: Organic Lake...
CAGGAACAAGTCCTTAAGTACAGGACGGACACGATACACACAGACAAGCACACCAAACGGTTTAGCCACACGACAGGGCCTGCCACATGCCCTTTGTCCGGAGGATCAGACAGTGCACTATACATACTTCTTAGGTGCAACAACCATACTCTGAAGAGAATGCATGTAAACCGACACCACCACGCTGTTAGCCTTGGTGGTGAAGAGATCAGCAAAGGCAAGCTGGGCTCAGCAATTGTTACAATGGATGCTTGTAACAGTGAAAAGTTATCTGACCTTAACATTGATGACATTGAAAGAAACATTCCCGACTGGGTTTTCCCAACACAACAAAACCTTCCAATTAGACATCAAAGCCGTCCAGATGGCGTGTTAATTATGCCCATTGAAGGAAGAGGCAGGCATTTGGATCCCAAACAGATCCCCCCAGAGGACAGAGACAAACATCATGTAGAATTCAAAATCTGCTCAGACATAAACCCGCAACAGACATTAGAAAAAGTGCACAACCAGCATCAACCCCTTATCCAGCGTCTACAAACAAGGAGCCTCCGAGGCATCTCTCGAAACAACAAAGTCACACTTCATGTTATACTCCTTGGAGTCGGGGGCACAATCTACAATCAGTACACCATAACTCTGGGCATCCCCACGCACAAAGTGCACTATCTAGCTACTAAACTACACTGCCATGCAATAAAAAGCTTGAACAAGATCACAAAAACAAGACACAAAATACACTTTAACAACAACAACAGTGATAATGGGGGATCTGGAAGGGGGGTTACTGGTAGAGCGGCTGGCTTGAACAGGGCTAGGCGCAGGCTGGATCGCATGGCTGACAACCCGCCGGATCCTCAATAGTCTCTGTTGTTTCTCTGTTTCGTCTTTCGGTGGGGCTCTGGCTAGTGCGAGCACTAGTTGAGAGCCTTTCCTTAATGCACGCTGGTGACCTCCAGTGCAGACTTTTACTTTTACTTTTACTGCCAGACCATCATAAAGGACGGCACTGCCAATGGAGCCACTAGCAATGCTTACCTAACATCATCCAATGTCCCCTTTAAGACCAAATGTATCATTATGAAATTCAGAACAGGCACCCTATATAATCAAAAACATGCGGTACTTGTTCAAACTCTCAACAAGTCAAACTTGCCCCCTCTGCCCACAAGTAGACAGTACCCTGCACATCCTTTCTGGGTGCCGACACACGCAAATAAGGAACATGATCACCGAAAGACACAACTTAGCATGCCGCATAATTTATAAGGCTATCAGCAAAGCAAGCTCCTTAGGATCATGCATTGTCTCCAAAGTTATAGGCAGCAACGAACGGATGACCATGCAAAATCTCCAGATTCCTGAAACAGCTGAAAGTAGAATTGTTCCCAAATGGCTCTCCCCACCCCGCTTCCCAGATAAAGACAGATTTACTTCCAGCCGCCCAGATTTTGTGCTGGTTACTCCCATCGCTGCAAAAACACAAAAACAACAAACTAATGTAGGGAGGTGGGTTCTTCGGAGTGGCAGGGGGTAATTGAGGGAGACTGGGAGCATCCCAGCAGCACCGCCAGCCACCAGTAGAGCCACCAACCCCAGACAGCACCGACCTAAAGACCTCAACAAAACTCGGCGTGACATCCACCTCGTCGAGATCAAGTATTGTGAGGACACCAGACCTCAGAACCAGCTGAACGCCGCAAAAGGACAGCACAAAGACCTCTGCAACATTCTCCAAGAAGCCTCCGTTACTCTCCACATCATCCTTGTGGGTGTGAGTGGCACCATCTACAACACTCACACTCTGAAGCCTTTCAAGGAACTGGGTCTTGATTCTCAAAGAGTAAAGAAGCTTGCCTCCAAGCTCCTGTGCACTCTGTGAACTTTGCTGCTAATCTTGTCCACACCAGACGTGCCCTTTCCAGTACTATTATCAATTATCAACTCTCATCAGGAGCCAGTTTCAGGCCAAGCCTGCAACCCTCCTGATCCCCATTGATTTTTCCTTTCCTTTTCGCGGTGGAGGAGCTTTACGGTACTCGTTACCAAAGTGGCTCCTTTTCCTTAATTTATGTGGGGAGTGGCTTTCACTGCCTGCATAGTTTTTTCTTTTTTTCTTTCTTTTAGCTAGGTTTGGCTGCAGGCTTTTTCCAAGCTTCAAATATAGTCTGTCCCTTGCAAGTACTTCTTGAAATGCATGCAGATCAACAGCTCCCCCACGAGTGTTGGAATTAATTAAGTAGGGTGCGAGGCGCCCTCATCATATTATTATAAAGGATTAAATTACTACATATAATATTTTGCGGACCCCGCATAATAGGATATTTTCAGGTGCATGGCTTGGCCTAGCTCATTCATTTTTTGGGCATAAAAGATTGGGTCATGCGTACTCAGCTCTTAAAAAGCTGCAAAATGACCCCCCCATGAATTTATTCTGAGTTAATCCATTTCCCCTCATATGCGGTGTATACGGAAATACAGCGTATAAACGGTCATATACGGCGTATTTACAGTATATGAAATTCCCATGTACGATTTGGGCCAACCCTACAAATATACGGTCATATACGGTGTATTTATATGGTTCTGGCCAACCCTACTCATAGCCATGGCAGCACCTAAATAGTCACACAAATCGTCTATGCCCCTTAATCTGTCAAAAACAAGTCTGGGACAGGATATAGCCTTCCGTCTGTATGTTTTTGTTAAAATCACAGGTCGTAGGCTGCACAACTCATTCCTTAACTTTCAGACTCTTACTGCATTAAGGTGTTTAAACTTTTTGTAAAGATGGGCAGCAAGTCTATAGCAAGCAGCATACAAGGAGGAGCAAGTCGTTAAAGTTGACAATCAAGACGGCATTTATACAGATTCCCATGTACGGTTTGGGCTAACCCTTGGTATTGGTGTGGGTGTGCGGGTGGATGATTGGTATTGGTGTTTGTGTGTGAGTATGTGTGTGTGTGTGTGGGTGGGTGGGTGGGGGGGGGGGGATGAGTTTGTATGTGGGTGTAGGTGTGGGAAGAAGTATGTGGGTCTCTTCCTCACTTGGAAACATTCAAATAATCAAATAATCAATACTTGCAGGGGTTTTTTCCAATCAATTCCTTGGGTACAAAAACCCCAGAGTGCACAGTCTGGGTTAAATTCTTCAATTCCTGAATATAGAATATATTAATAATATTATATATCATATGATATGGGGGCTTTTTTTGGTATGCCTCGCACCAGCTGTTCGCACCCTATAATTAAGTGTGAAGGCTGCAAAACCATCAGCTTCCAGCAGGCCTAAGCTCAGCCAGGCTCCTAATTGTATGTCACCTCATCCACGTCACGCTTTTCAGTTTACTATACTTACGTAAAAGTGCCATCAATGGCAACTGCAAAGGAATTTGGAAGTTGCATAAGCCATGATAAATAGCAATTTAAATCCCTCAGGAAATTTATTACATAGGGGGGCATCAAACAAGGAACCAACAAAGCTTCAAACTAAAGCTGACATTACAAGCTACGTTGAGCTCATGTTGCTGTATGGTCTTGCTTGGTCATGGTGCGCGCGCGCACTGGGCATTTAAAAGCGGGGGCATGAATCAATCACCATTTTCGAGCTGGTTTACACACCCCCTCCCGAATTGCCAGGAAAGACCATGACGCTCATCATACAGAGGCTTCGAATTTAGTAATAAATGTGTAAAAACGGAGCAATTAATTTATGTTAGACCCTACTGCGGCAAGGTTTGCAATTTCACTGTTATAAAAAATACTTTGATGAGGATAGGCTTAAAACCTGCGACCCAACTGAGTGGCAGAGGGAGAAGGGACATTACTTGTAGTGTGAGATCTCAGGATGGCTCTGCCCAGCAGAAAAGGGAGGCAAAAGACCCCAAAAAGGTGAACACAAACGCACACGCACGCAAGCACGCACGCACGCACGCACATGCACACACCTACACACACACACACACACACACACACTCACACACACACACACACACACACACACACACACACACACACACGCACAAACACAAACACTCACGAATACACACACACATGCACGCACGCACGCACGCACGCACGCACATACACACACACCACACACACACACACACACACACATACACACTCATACACACACACAAGCGCGCACACACATACATACTCACACACACACACACCTACACACACACTCACACACACACACACTCACACACGCACAAACACTCACGAACACACTCACACACACGCACAAACACTCACAAACATAAGCACACCTACACACACCTACACACACCTGCACACACACACACACACACACACACACGCGCACACACACATACACACACACGCATGCACGCGCACGCACGCACACACACACACACACACACACACACACACACACATGTGCATACCCACAATCAATATAATTCTTTGCCGAATCATTTAAATGTTTTAAGTCATGACTTTGATATTAATTCAAAACTTAATTATACTTGGATCTGCTTTGGTCTGCGTTCTAGTTCTCAAGCATGGACCAAGCAAGGAACCACCTTGAATTGTCAGAGCCCACCAGGCCACCCGGGCTGATCTTTAAAGCACTTCAATTTGTACGGGACACAAGCATTGGAGGCAACAAACAAGAGCAAGTATGTGTGTGTTGCTGGGTGTATGTATGTGTATGCGTGTGTGTGAGATGTGTGTGTCTGTGTTTGTGTCCTTACGTGTATGTGTGTGTTCTTGTGCGTTTGCGTGTGTTGTGTGTGTCCCCCTGGGTCAGAGGTCGTACACAGTGAGTCAGCATTACAGTTCACAACAGGCACAAGGCGCATTGAAGGCAACAAACAAGAGCAAGGAGCAAGCTCTTCAGCAGCTCTTCAGACGATCAAGTAGTGCAGAGACTGTCGAATGAACGCTTTAACGCTTACCTTACCTCCCATGTCCTTCAATTTTCTTCATGCTTCTCACGGCTTCCATGTTTAACTGGGAACATTTTCCATATGTACAGCCGTGGTGGAGTCTGGGAGCCTTTTTCCAAAATTGGACGAGGCCGTCCCGCTGGCAGTTGAGCTCAACTACAAGGTAGGCCTGCCTCTCTCCGTCTTGTATGTTTAGGATCTGCTGTAGGTTCCCAAATTTAACGAAGCGCTTAAGATTGACCAGGTATCCAGCTACCCTTCCTTCTGCCTGCTCTATGTATAGCCAAGCACAAACAGCAATGCGTTTAAAAAGACGATTCAAACACATGGTTCTCATTAGAGGAATGGCTCTGTTTGTGCGTGCAGAATGGACACCATGCCTGAAGGTAATGGCATTGCCAATCTACCAGTTTGTGTGCTCCACCAAGTACTAGCACGCGAAAAGAATGGAGCTTAATCTTCAAGAAAAATCTGTGACTACGCAGTGCATCTCTTTTGTAGGCTTGCAGCAGGAACTTGATGGCAAAACCGAGCACTTGGAGCAGCTGTCCAACCTCTTGCTTTTAGACAGTGACCAAACCAGCATACGTCGCTTTGTGTGTGCTTTCCCCCATGTGAGTAAAACAACTACGTACGCTGCAGAGAGGCCACTCCTTACTCATTCGCATGACGTTACCTAGGACAAGTATAGTAAAGAATGCACACTCTTTGTAATTATAAATACACGCCTTAGTCATGACACCCCATTTCCATTCGCCAGGTACTGCAAATGGATGTTGCGGAGGTTGCTGTGCGGCTTGTTGTCTTGAAGGACGTGCTTCCAAACTGTGACGCTTGCTATTTGATTGAGAGGTACCCCAGGTAATTGTAGTGTTGGCCTGATAATTAAGATAAAATTTGCCCTGCAGATGTAAGACAACGCTATACTACTACAGTACTGATCGAGCGACCCGTTTTTGCCTTCCATATGCCGGACCTTAGAACGGTGTCCTGCATTACGACATAAAGCTGATTGCGTGCACAGCCGTGCAAAGGGACCCTCAGATCTGCGGCAAATTGCATAAGCCAGTAAAATGTGCAAAATGAAAAGAGACGATGGTGATGTGGTAAATGGAGTACGAACACAATCATTGACAAGCATCACTCTGTTTTTGGTCATTACAATGGGTGTACTTGGTTTTGGACAGCCCCCCAAAACGAGGCAAGTGCACGTGTCACTCGTTTGCACCTCCTTCCGGCATGCAGACTATTTTTAAGCGGAGATGCTAGTGTTATGCGAGAGCGGGTCTCGGGGTCATATCGGAAGCTTTGCCACTCGTTAAAAGGGGCGTCCTGCTCTCGAATCATTGAGGACGACCCGGAGCTCTTATTCATGGACAAGCTAGATCACGGTGAGCCCTTGTTTGCTGGCCTTAATTTCTGCTGCTGGGTTAACTGTGCAGGGCGGATGATTGCAAGTACGGATTTTTTTGCTTACACGTCCGTGGTCATTTGAAAAAGGAGCAGGCAGTCAGCCACAGTTATGCTCCTCCTAACGATGGTTGAGGAGCCTTGACAAATTATCAAAAGGGGAAAGGAGGGCACAGACAAGCAAACCTCTTTGTACCACCAACATTCCGGCTACTGTATGTGACCTACTAAACTGTTTGTTAGCCTTATTGATTTCACTCATTTTTCCGCTCATGAGTTTGCAACAATCTGTGCATGCTTTTGCTATGCAGGCCTTGGTCAGCTGAAAGCTTTATGGCCGACAGCAGATGAGCAATGCTTTGCAAACAGCGAACCACACGAACTGGCCTGTGCTGTTAGAGCTTTATGCAATTCACGTGCATAACTGCAGCCAACCTATCAGGGCTGTATGCAACGTATGCAACGTATGCAATGTATGCAACGTATGCATTCACATGCATGGCTGCTGCAGCCATTGCTCTTTGACACGTTTTGCGCAAAGACGAGCCTGCTTAATTCAGAATTGAAGTATTTTTACCTTGTATTTTACTCTTATTTTCTTATTTTAATGTACATCATGATTATCATCACAAACGTGTATAATAGTTTTCATTTTGCTTCAGACAAGCGCACATAGTCCCTCCTCCCCCTCTTCCACGCTTCAAGGAGGATGCTTATGCTTCGTGTTTGTGTTTGATTTTCTCTTGGTTTGAAAGTTTCATTCAACATTGAAAGCACTCCTGAACTAGATTGAGCAAGGTATTCCTGGAGGGCTTGATCCAAGATTCTGACATGTACTCTTCATTTAAAAAAAAAACGTGTTGAATCATATGCCTCCTCTTACCAGTCCAAAAAAGGCATAACAGAGGGACAATGTGCAGATCGGGAACCCTAATGCACGGAAGGGGACCTTCAGTCAGGTTCAATTTCAGAAAGAGAGGGGAAATTCTAGTGTTCTGCTGAGATAGGAAATTAGTTGTTGACCTGTTGCAGCAAACAGGAGCGAGCTGTTGAGAAGTCCTCAAATTAAGGTGTAAACAAAAGGAGAAAGATATATTCAGCTCACTTACCCGGTGATCCTGACAGAATAAAAGAGCGTGCACCTCGTTTTGGAACTGTGCATGCATCTTCACCAGGGGACTGGTCACATACGCGAGAACCACCTTCAAGCCACGCTGCTGCCTCAACTTTCAAAGTATGCGCACGCAGGCGGAGTCTACTGACATTGCGCATAATATGTTTGGACAGATTAAGATGAAGATACCATGGTACAATAGTCGGCATACGCTTATTACTAGACGGAAAAAGGGATGGCAAACCAAGAATGATACGTGGCCAGTTTATTGTTGTGCATGTTCCACTTCCACAGTGATCACAATGATTAAGGTAAAGGAGCCACTTTGCGTGTGGTGCAGAATGCAAAACAGCATCATATCCTATCCACAACTACCGAAAATGTTTGCATTTGTGTTCTTTCTTGCTCTTGTGATCGCCCATCCACTTCTTCAAAGCAAAGTCCCATGCCGGTATTTTCGGTAATGAACATGCCGACGTCCTTGCTAAAAAGTCAGCCACCACCTACTCCGACATCGCTGACACCTCCATCAGAATAGCAGGCCCTGAGGGAAATCCCTTCTACAACATCCACTGGCTTGCAAAAGAAGACATAGAAAACAAAACACAAACCCATAATCATACGCATACAACAAACATGGCCCATTCTCCTCCCCCAAAGCTTTGGTACCTACCAAACCACCGTGACGCCCTTCAAGCACATATGTACTTTCTCCATAAACTGGGAAATGCCAAAACTGAAGCGAACTACCATGTGTACTACCAGACCCTCATCAAGGACGGCACTGCCAATGGAGCTACTAGCAATGCTTACCTGACATCATCCGATGTCCCCTTAAGACCAAATGTATCAATATGAATTACAGAACAGGCACCCTGTATAATCAAAAACATACGATGTTGTTCAAACTCTCAACAAGTCAAACTTGCCCCCTCTGCCCATAAGTAGACAGTACCCTGCACATCCTTTCTGGGTGCCAACACACGCAAATAAGGAACATGATCACCGAAAGACACAACTTAGCATGCCGCGTGATCTTTAAGGCTATCAGCAAAACAAGCTCCTTAGGATCACGCAATGTCTCCAAAGATATAGGCAGCAACGAACGGATGACCATGCAAAATCTCCAGATTCCTGAAACAGCTGAAAGTAGAATTGTTTCCAAATGGCTCTCCCCACCCCGCTTCCCAGATAAAGACAGATTTACCTCCAGCCGCCCAGAACTTTGTGCTGTTTACTCCCACCGCTGCCAAATCACAAAAACAACAAACTAATGTAGGGAGGTGGGTTCTTCGGAGTGGCATGGGGCAATTGAGAGAGACTGGGAGCACCTCAGCAGCACCGCCAGCCACCAGTAGAGCCACCAACCCCAGACAGCATCGACCTAAAGACCTCAGCAAACCTCGGCGTGACATCCACCTCGTCGAGATCAAGTATTGTGAAGACACCAGACCTCAGAACCAGCTGAACGTTGCAAAGGAACAGCACAAAAATCTCTGCAACATTCTCCAAGGAGCCTCCGTCACTCTCCACATCATCCTTTTGGGTGTAGGTGGCACCATCTACAACACTCACACTCTGAAGCCTTTCAAAAAAACTGGGTCTTGATTCTCAAAGAGTAAAGAAGCTTGCCTCCAAGCTCCATGTGCACTCTGTGAACTTGGCTGCTAAACTTGTCCATACTAGACATGCCCTTTCCAGTACTGTTATCAACTCTCATCAGGAGTCGGTTTCAGGCCAAGCCTGCAACCCTCTTGATCCCCATAGATTTTCCCTTTCCTTTTTGCGGTGGAGAAGCTTTACGGTACTCGGTACCAAAGTGGCTCTTTTCCTTAATTAATGTGGGGGGTGGTTTTCACTGCCTGCGTAGGTTTTCTATTTCTTTTTTCTTTTTTGCTCTTGTGACTGATGATCAATGTCACGCCAAAATAGCTGGGATGTTCAAAGCCGTAACGAGGCCTAGAATGGTGGCTCGATTTTTTTTGGTGTGGGATCAGTCACATTCCATGTGTCGCTCCTCTGTTGCACAATCATACCGACAATCACCTGGGGGGGTCATCATGTCACACAAAGAAGGTATAGCAGACCTGTAGGTGGCCTCGTGCCAAAAAAGAACCACACTTTTACAACAGGCACATGGCGCATTATTCCTCCTCGCTTCGTGCCGGAATCTTCTACTTTTATTGTGTGCTTGTGTGCGTCAGAAGAAATGCGTTCACCTACTTCTGGATCACTTATTGAGAGATCAGTTACTGTCTGATCACATGGTATAGTAGGTAACGAGCAAAGAGTATGCATGGATACCGAAGGTGATACGTTTACAGGTTCTCTATGGTGTTGGTGTACCGAAAAAGACGAGTTATCACGACATGCAGCATATATGATTTTCTACTTGCTGCTCCCCCTGCATGAATTCTCCCCCTCTGACTCCTCAGTAATCTCATCCCTATTGTTGCATGTTTGAGCTTCCTACTGTGGGAAATTAAAGAAGTTCAGCTTGAACATGAAATGCAAATTCAGTTTGCTTTGCTAAACAGTGACTTCAGGAACATCAATTTGTGTGATTTACATTTGCAAAAAACATGGCTCCCAGCAGTAGCCAGAGTGAGCTCAATGCCAGGTCTCTGAAAGTGCTTGGGATCGTGCCTGACAAGCACGCCCTGCACAGTGAGGTCCTGCAAGGCCTACACAGCCAGTTCCACTCCCAGCCCGCCCAAAGCACCCACTCTCTGGATGCCACCACCAGCAGGGCACCAGGCAGCCTAGGGCCCCTGCCCCTGACCTGCCCCTCAAGCCTGTCCAGGACTCAGTTCCTGGTGGCCAGCCACGCAGCCACGCTCCCGTGCTTCCCCTCCACATGCGCAGCGGATGGGGGCCTGGTGCTGGACCGGGTGCTGGTGCAGGGCGGGAGCGGGGAGAGCGTGTGGGGGGCACTGACCGGGCGCGCCAAGGTGCAGCGCCTGATGGCCAAGCGTCGCGAGCACGGCTGGAAGGCCGCCGTCGGGGACCCAGAAAACTACACGCTGGGCGCAAACGCGCGGCTGCGGGCGCGCCCGGGCACCAGCCTGAAACTCAGTGCTGAACTTCAGCCCCGCAACAGGAGGCAGCGGCAATCAGCCCAATCACAAGCATCAGGAGGCATCCAGGGCATGCTGAGGGACAGCACCGTGCGTGCGAGCTCCCAGTTGCAGCACAGGCTGCGAAGTGCGGAGCTGCGTGCAGGGGTGGCCTGCAATCAAAGGCTGCAAGACAGCCAAGGCTACAGCACGGTGCCCCTCACCTCCTCCATCGACCTGTGCACCCCACAGCAGCAGACCACACCCCTGCATTTCAGGGCAGGCGTGTATCATGTGAGTATGATTGCGTACCTCAACGTGCACATGCGCGCGAGCCTCGAGCATGCGCGCACGCACACACATACACACACACACACATACACACAACCACACACACACACACACACACAGAGACAGACACACACGCGCATGTGAAGCACACTCACAATCTTGGATGCAGACGCACATGCAGACGCAAACACACACACACACTTATACACATATACACACACACTTTTTAAGCTGATGCCGTCGACCACCAGCTGACCACCACCAGTTGTCCCTCTTTCAGGTGATCTCTGCATCAACATCACCATCGCTCTTTTATACAGGCTACTGCATCCTTGAACCCAGCAACTGCTTCTGATGGCAAAGACGACAATTCTCAGCAAGGCCTGAGGACCCGAGTCCACATGCAAGGCGGCCTAGCCCTGCAGGGTGAGTGTGTGAGGAGCGCAACAAGTCCCCCTTCGTCACCATTGCGTTACTTTTTAGCCCTTTTGAGTTGCTGTTGAGTCTGCCTGATGCATCTTTGTAGCACCCTTGGCCTTGTATGTGAAGTTTCCTTGCATCACCTGCCCTACCTAGTGCAGCATGAATGCAAATGCTCCTTCCTTGTGCATTCTCACATGTGTCATGGTTTATTTGCAGGTCCTTGCGCATTACCAACACATTTGCGACATGCTCTCTCTCTCTCTCTCTCTCTCTCTCTCTCTCTCTCTCTCTCTCACACACACACACACACACACACACACACAAACACACACACACAAACACACACACACACACACAAAAAAACACACAAACACACACACACACACAAACACGCACGCACACTCGCACACACACGCACCCCACTCCCACTTTCTTACTCACAGGTGAGCGCAGTATTTGGGTGGGCAACGCTGCTGCCCGCAGGGTGAAGCTGTACAAGCAGCAGCAGCAACGAAGCAGCAGCAGCAGCACTGGCAGCCCTGCACCCCCTCCCTCCCCCTACCTCTCTTACACCTCCCCCATTCACGCCCGCCCACAACCACCATCGGTCACGCCAGCAGACACACTTCAAGTTGACCACAGCAGCTCCTCACGCCCCCACCAGTCTCCTGGGACCAAGTATAGTGGCCTGCACCAGCAGGAGCAGCAACAGCAGCAGCCCTTGGGGGGGATCGGGGGGAGAGACACCCGGCCTCGCAGCAAAACGCTGGGCCCTCACAACCCCATTCGCCAGTACCTGCAGCGCCTGCTGCCACAGGGTCACCATGCAGGCTCAGGTGTGTGTTTGTGTGTGCGCGTTTTACATACACCTGCAGACACACGCACGCACGTACACATAAGCACACATTGATGTGGATGCTGACACATGCACACACACTTGCTTTCACACACATACACACACACACACATACAAACGCAAACAGGGGCCAGTGATGATGATGAGGGGGACGAGGGAGGTTTTGGACGACAGCGGGGCTCGTTGGAGGGCTGGGAATCAAGCAGAGGGAAGAGAGCCTGGGCGACTCCTGATGCTGACCAGGTGGGTAGCCCTCAGGATCATTGGATAGCATTTACACGTCCTTATGTGTGACATAAGATTTGTAGCGAGAGTAAAGGCATGATGAAGTAAGTAGCTGTGGCCATGAGGTGATTTCTCAGGGGCGTAGGATTGCTTTTTGGTAAGGAGGGTTGAGGCGCGATTTCACTTTTTGACTACTTGAGCTTGCTGGTCTGGTAAACAGAGGTTGTGGTGTTTTGTCTTGCCAGGAGTCTCTTTCTCTCAGGTGCTGGATTTGAGGGCTAAGGTTGGGGCCGAAGATGAAAAGTTGAAGGCAGCGTATAATGTCGGCCAAGGTTGTATGCCAGCTTCAGCAGCCTTTGCTGGCCTATGTCTACACACACGCTCACAGTTGTACACACACACTCTCACGTACACACGCATACGCTTACACGTCACACACACAACACACACATGTGCATCATATACGCACCCAAATCACACATCACACACACGTGCGCACACCAGTGTTTTTTAGTGCGATATACAATACCGATCGATATGAAAACGTGGGTTTCCGAATATACAATCGATCGATCGATATGAAATCAAGTTTTTGGGGGTGTCGATGAGCCCTTGTGTAAAACGGTTCTGTGGCCCTTAGGGGGCCGTCGAAGGCCCTCACACACCACAAATTCCAAATATGTTCCGAATTGTTCCAAACATTTAATAATGATCATGTTGAAATGAGTGAAAACGCCCAGAGGTGGTCATCTGAGGCCCCAAACATGGGTATTTTCGAAATGTGAATTGAGAATGTGCGCCGCAACTGGCAGTTTCTAAACTTGGTACCCAGAGTAGCCCTTGCTCTGAACCCTTGCTCTGAATTTGTGGCTACACCTGAGCTTGAAAACTGCCAGTTGCGACGCACATGCCTAATTGCCCACGGCGTGAACCCTATTTTTCACCACCATTCTGTCATATCTCACCACCCACTGACCTGATTTGTGTCATGTTTATATAAATCTACATTTCAATAAAAATATCATTGCAACAAAAATGGGGCAAAACGGAGCAGTACTTGGCCAGATACCCCATTTTGGCCCATTTCCCTTGGAGAAAATCAGCAAAAGGGGCGCCAAAAAGGTGGAAAACCAACCTTCACCAAATTTACTTTTCAAACCCCAGGATAATTTGGTATCATAAAGGAAGTCCTCCTGTCTTGTTTTGGGATAAAAAGAGGCCCTGGTTGGGGCGTGGTGGCCTGTAATGTGGAAACTCAGTGCCAAAATTTGCTGTATTTCTGTCCAGACCACTGGGGTGGGCCTTTTGGCCCCAAACTTCATGAACCATCTAGTTATATCATTCTGCAAACATGATTTGCATAAAAAAGTCAGATTTCAGGACATTTGCTCAGTTGACCCCGTGGAAAACCCCCCACCAAAAAAGGCCATAATTATTAGGGGGAAAAGTGATGGGAAGTACTTAAGGGCCCATGGGCCCACAAACAAGTTCCAAGCTAGCAGAGCTGGTGATGGTAATGGTTCCAGGGTCAGTTGAGGATGAGCGCATGTTTAGCACCTCCAAGTACATCCGTAACCCACAGCGCAACAGGCTACAAGCACAGCACTTGACGAGCTGCGCACGGGGGTTTAAGAGCTCAGCATTCAGCGTGGAGTCCTTCCCATACCCAGAGGCCATTTTGGAGTGGCTCAGTGCTAAGAAGCGCCGTGCAATTGTTTAGACAAAGGACTCAGTCAGAAGAACAGTATTGGAGACAGATTTCCCCTTACAATTCCAGAACAACCTTATTGAGTTGATGCAAAATTTTTACTTCACTTATATACACCATTCACCATACGGGCTGGGGCAGCAAAGTAAAATCGATGTGAGAATTTACTTTCTCAATTCCCCAGATTTGGGGGTGATATGAGATCAAGGTTTTTCAAAATCCTTAAAAAAACACTGGCGCACACCTCACACACGCACACACGTACACACACAAAACACGTAACGCACTGCAAACACACATACGCATACTTAGGACTCCAGGTTGACTTGGTGGTGATGCGCAGGTGCAAGAGTCTGTCATTGATGCCACGCAGTCCACCAGCCGGCTGCGCGAAGATGTGCAGAGCCTAACGGATTGGGTGTTATCAGGGGCCTTTCGTGAGCAGCTGCAGCAGAGCGTGGGGCCTCAGACGGGTAGGGATTGTTGGGGAGGGGCCGTGCATGAGTGTGTATATGATTGTGTGAGAGAGTGTGTGTTTGTGTTTGTGTGTATGTGTGTGTGCGCAAAAATTATTGGAAGAGGCACTCATATAATTGCCGCCTCATATAATGCTTGATGGCAATTCAATTTTCAAAAATGCTGGGCTTTTGCTTTACATTACATTACAGTACATATGCAAGTGTGCTCCAGCACGTGTTGAAACACACACGCATGCACACGTATAAACACACGCGCACACTCAAAAGCAAACAACACGTGTATCTACAAGGTGCACACTTGCGCGAGCACACAAGCATCCATACCTAAGACCCACAGACATATAGGCACACATACCCCACACACATTAATGCAGGCACATATGCTTATCTTCATGCATCCTTGTGTGCACAAGCATCTCAAGACACACAACTGCACACAAAGAAATGCACATTCTTTTTTGCACACGCGCACACACACACATTTGTACACACAGGTAAAGCCTCGCAAGGCGCACGCTCCAGCCCCCCCACATCTGCTACCAGCGCAAACAAGCCTCCCTACAGCAGCCTCGTTGGGGCCCCCCATTTTAAGATTGCAGGTATGTGTGTATGTATGTTTAATTGAACGTCATATGTGCATGTGTGTGTGCATGCTCACAGGCACGCACACACGCGCACACACAACAGGTGTTCTGTGTTTAAAAGTAACCTTGGATTCTGAACACACATACGTGCTCTGTCAGGTAGATGCACCCTTCAATTTGTTTGCTGTGTTCAAATTTGTTTGCTGTGCAACAGACAACCAAAGGGACTGAGCCTAAATCTAATATTTGTGCGCGCGGCCTTCGTGTGTTACGTTACCTACAGCCCACCCTACCAGCCACATGGAAGAAAAGTGTGCACGCGACAGATCTGACCGTAAGTTTTGCAAATTCCTGCAGGACTCGTCGGCACCACCTTGCGCGCCCCCTTGTGCGACACACACGCGAGCAGCAGTGGCAGTGAGGGTGGTGTGGGCATGCACTCCTCGTTTGTGCAGCAGCCGCCGCAACTGCCGCAGCAGCAGCATCCGTCCTTGGATAGCCTGAGGAGCAGCTTGTCACTGGCAAAGCAGGTGAGGGTGGTGCGCTTGTGAGTTTGTGTAGGGGTGGGGGCGTGGGTTTGAGTGTGAGTGTGAGTGTGGGGGTGGGGGTGGGGGTGGGTGTAG
>Ga0307942_1002232_pt1:0-10000 | contig 15684 bp, 17 predicted proteins | sample OrgLakmetagen175_FD_201846 | JGI IMG/M metagenome (GOLD analysis project Ga0307942, IMG submission 201846) | Saline water microbial communities from Organic Lake, Antarctica - #175 | ecosystem: Environmental > Aquatic > Non-marine Saline and Alkaline > Saline | place: Antarctica: Organic...
GCCACGTGAAGAGGAGACGGCGAGGCTGGTCTCCTGATAACCATGCATAACCAACACAGGTCGCCAGACCCGACAAAAATTGAGAGAGCCACTGCAACGAGTACAGTGGCTCTATTTTTTTGTTTTTCTCTTACAAGGAAAAGCCTCCAGTCAAAGCGTGCGACTGCTAGCCTGCTAATGAAAAACAATCTATGGGAGTAGCTGTGAGTAATTGAGGCTGCTATAGCTACTACCTTGCACGTGAAATGGTATTGGTTATACCTACGCCTCTTGGGGTTTACGTAATGGGATACGTTTAAGCAAGGGCGATATATACCTGATCCTGTGTCTTGCCCTTCTTCGTGTTTTTTAAGACTGCCATCAGTCCCGCCAATCTTGTACTTTACGGATAAGGTCTGGGCTGGAGCTCTCTCGGGTCGCTTCGTTAGAGCACTGGGGTTAGTCCAAGGTACTTGTTTTATCTTGTAGGCCTTGTGGGGTTTGACGAAGGTGGTCGTTGGATAATTTCCTTACATTATTAAGGCCAGGAGTCTCTTCAGTGCCGAGTGCAGAGGGGTAGGGATCGTTATAGATGCAATTGATTTCCCACTCTGCCTCAGAAATTTCTTTTGCAAGATCTTTTAGCCAGTTTTTGTTGCAATATTGAGGCAGTTTCTGCCTTCAGGATTCCATACGGCAATGATATACACTTTCCAAGTGTGTTTGGGGCGTCTGTATATTGTTGCAGAAGGGTATACCTGCAAATTGGAGTTTGTCTGATGGTATGGAGCCCAAGATGTCAAGTCAAATTACCGTCACTGCAAAGTATAAGACTCAGCACATCTCCTAATTCGCTGCAACTGTTTGGGCGTGACAAAAAAATTGCATAGGTGCGTCCTCTAATCACACACGGTAGTGTTAACACTGTTTGCATTTTTTAAATCACACTCCTCTAAAGTCTTGCTAGAATGTGGGGATATTCTCAGAGGGGGACCACGGCGGCCTTCCCAGTATGCTTCTTTCTTTTCATAAACATTGTTCTATATTCAAAAATAGATTTAATAAGATGTTTAGGGCTAGCCGTTGGGCCTCTGTGGCATCATGGCCTAATTTTTGGCAGGGATTTCGAGCATTTGGTCCCAAAAAGCCAATTTGAGAGCTTTTTCCTTAGGGTTAGTACTAAAAACATAATCTATGCAACCTTATTAATATATCAAACCATCGTGGATACATAAATCTTTGCTTTGGGGGGGTCGAAATTTCGCCACTTTTGGCCCTTTTCCAGGAACTGGCTAATGAAAACATCCTGGCGACGTTCCCAATGGTAGGTGTGGACGGAGTATCATATACCTTGCTCGTTCGATCCGCTTCTCCCTCTGTCCTTTCCTTGCTGTGAGGGTAAACCCAGCAGACTTTGCAGCACTTCCCAAGACTAAAAGTGAAAAGTGAAATAAAGGCGAAAAGTGAAAAGTGAAAAGTGAAAAGCAAAAGTTGAAAAAGGCAAGCCAAAATTTTTTAATAATTCAGCAAAATGAGACTGTACATCTGTATCAAAGCCAGAGTGTACATCTGTACATCTGCATTCGCGCTCGGCTATCCGGGAAACAGTCATGACAATGTGCCCAGGCACCTCCTCCTCTGCACGTTGTCATGACTGTTACCCAGATAGCGGAGCGCATCGCACGCTCCGGCAAGCCTTGACAGGTCCGTGCCTTTTGTGGCCGGCGTGTACAGCAGCAACGCGTGAGTTTGTAAGATGGATCTAGCCTGCACAATCTTGGCAACTCATTGGCACAATCTTGGCACCTCGTTTGCACAATCTTGGCACCTCGTTGGCACAATCTTGGCACCTCGTGGGCACAATACTAAACCTCGTTGAGCACAACACTGCACAATACTGAACCTCAATAGCAATTTGTATACATTGCTGTGTACAATTGCAGGCTGGACGGCACGTTTCCCCCACACCCAGACAACAGACAGGGCACCCAGCTGCAGATGAATTTCACTGACAAGCAACAAGTGAAGGTGGGTGTAACAAGTGCAAATGAGGGAGCTGGAGTTGTGCGCTCAGGCAGAGATCTGGTTAAAATTTTGAGATTGCTGCCCATATGTCGACAATGCTTATTCGAGTGAGATACACAGGATGCTCACTTAGTTAAAATCAATTCGGAATCCAGGTCAGTTTGTACTTCATTTGCATTTATGTGCACGTCCTTTTTTTACTCCTTGGCCACTGCCCAGCAGTTCATCAAGATTGTCCAGGAAAAGGGCCTGTGTGGCCAGGATGCTGTGGTGTTGGAGCTGGTCTTCGAGAGCCAGCAGAATGATGAATGAGTGGGGTATTCTTACTGCTCCTTTGTTCTTACTGCTCCTTTAAGTGATGATGCTGAACAGTTCTGCAAGGCTTTTAAAGGGTGGATGCGCTATGTTAATTATGCTGGTATATAATCGATAAGAGAGAATAGAGGTATACACTGATTTCGTCTGTGTAAGTCAGCCTCCTTGTGCCGGTAAAAATACACACTGTTTAAATGCTCTAAAATTAGTAAAGTACACAAGTCTCAACTGGTCCAGATTAACTGTTTTGTCATTCAACAAGCACAACCAAATCATCAACACCTCTAGGAAGGACGATACACTTTCTAGTTAGTTTTCCAACCTGTCTCCTTGCATGCAGACTGACACGGGTAGTTGAAGACGCCCTAGGCGCCCTGCTTCACACGTCCCCCAGCACCCAGGTTCCTCCTTATTGGCGCTTTGGCGCTGTGGAAGGCGCTCTTTGCCGCCTGGAGTGAATGGGTGCCCTGTCAGTACTCCGCGCCACCAGCTGCACTCCCTGGTGGAGGGTTTTGATTGGGAGACCCTGGAGTCCACACTTCTTCAAGCCCTCCCTGGGGGTAAAGGCAGAGACCTTCGTGAAATGGGTAGGTTTCAAAGGGGTCATGTCTGCACCATCTTAAATGAGGGGGTGTATACCATTTGATGGCATCGTCCGCATTGCGCAGCACGTAGTGCAAAGCGCAATTTCCTTTCATTTTGAGTTTCAGTGCATATTTATATAAGAATTAATTATGCTGCTCCTGACTTGATGTGATTGTCGGCCTGGCAGAATTCATCAAACTTCGTGCTTGGTTGAGTGTCAGACATTCAAAGCTGATCCTGCTTGTGCTTGGGTAAAACTTTGCAGCCCTGCTACGTGAAATTAAGTGCCTGGCTGTATGTGTGGTAACAAAAAGAATAAAGAAAAAACTACACAGTGACCACTCCCCACATTAATTTATGAAAAGGAGTTGCTTGACAAACACAATAGGTTGACGAACTCATTAACTGCGTGAGGAACTCACTTTTATGCTCTATGCGGACTTCTTGCAGGCTCCCGTGGCGCGCAAGAGGCACTGGCTAGAGGCACACATGTCTCACAAGACCCTGATGCCTGTGAGTCTCTCACCGTGGGTTTAATGCACACTTAAACTTTGCTTCCCTGCTACGTGTAATTAAGTGCCTGGCTGTAATGTGTTACCAAATTTGAGATGTATCACGGTCATTCTGTACTGCATGGCAAAACACGATTACAGTGTGGTTCAAGGGAATTTGAGCGTGCTGAATACTGCCGTGCTTCCACTCAATATTTTGACACGTTGCTCCAGCCTTGTTACGATTGGATGAGTGCCAGAATTCATCAACCTGCTCCTGCTGTGTGCTTGGCTGAGTGTCAGACATTCAAAGCTGATCCTGCTTGTGCTTGGGTAAAACGTTGCAGCCCTGCTACGTGTAATTAAGTGCCTGGCTGTAATGTGTGACAAAATTTGAGATGTATCACATCATTCCGTAATACACAATACTGTACAGTGTAGATCAAGGGAAATTAAGCGTGCTGTCCAGTGCCATGCTTCCGCGTAGTCAATTAACAAGCTGCTCCTGCCCTGATGTGTTTGGTTGGGTACCAGTATTCATCAAGCTTCTGTGTGCTTGGCTGAGTACTAGACTTTGAGATGCCAGCTTTGTACTGCTCAGTGCCTGGCTTCAAAAGAAAACATGTGTCAATCAATGTTGTGACTTGGATGTTCAGGAATTTTCGCCTTTGCTGCGCAGGTGCTCGGGGAGGTGCTCGGGGGGGCCGTGTGGCGCAGGAAAGGGGGACCGGCCACCAGCTCACACAAGCAGAAAGTGAGTGCAACTTGACTTTTGCTATGTGCTTGACTTTGCTCCCCCACGCTTCTGCTGCGAAATTGGCTGATCAGCCTCACAAACCCCATAGTTCATCAAGCTGCTCTTGCTGTGTGCTTGGCTGAGTATCAGACGTTCAATGTGCTCGTCTGAAACTTTGCAGCCCTGCTACGTGTAATTAAGTGCCTGGCTGTAATGTGACAAAATGTGAGATGCATCACAGACATTCTGTACTACATGGCATAACACAATGTAGATCAAGGAAACTTCAGCCTGCTGTCCGATGATATGTTTCCGCGCAAGCAATCAACGATGCTCCTTACACATGATATGGATCAAATTTGATTATAATGCTTGCTTGCTTGATAGCTACGAATGCGAGTGAGAGCCAGAGTCACAGTAGTTCTAACAACCCCTCCCTTGCTGCGCAGATGCTACTGGTAACAGGAACAACCGATTCGCCCAGGCTGCCTTTGAAGCAGGCCGCTACCCAACAATGCACCAAATAAGGGAGGTCGCCTTGCTGGGGGGATGGGATGACGAGGGACAGGGGATGGAAAAAGGCAGCAAGGCGCTAACCCTCATCCAAAACATAGCAACACACATCAGTGAGTAATCCTTGCTTGAAAGTGTGGAAACTGTGTTTCTTGGTCCAAGGTTCAAAATTGTGCGAGTTTAAAATTCATTAAGACATATGTATTGTGCGTGTGAGAATATGTTTCGAGGTTCCTACTCCCATCATATGCATAAAGTGGGTATACAGTTGCAGACAGGGATTACAGGTGAAATAGGGTGTTACAAGGAGGTAGTAAAAGTGAGGGTATCATTGGTCAAGAGGGAAAAAGTTGCGCGTACTCAAATCAGGCAGGCGCACACGCGCGTAATGGCCTGTTGAAGTGGTTGGGTTCTGCTTCTTGTAACGCACAAAACCATCACAACCATGGCAGTACCTCTTTAAAATAATAAGACAAGAGTGAGCCAGGGTATTACAGCGGAGTGGAGCAAGTGTGTTTACCACTAGGGAAGATGAAATGTCACACCTTGATGTGGAATACCATAAGATAAGAAACCTGACACAAACTGCATGAACACAACATCAGGCATTGATAAGGCAGTATTTAAAGCAAGGTATGCACTGCAATATAACACAAGCACAGTAAGTCGAGGATTTGGTCCGGTTGCTACGGCACACAACCCCTCTAATCCACATTAATTTCTATTTATTGTTTGCGTGGTGGGGGGTTTCCTGGTGCGGGCACCTAAGTAACCCCCTCCCATAATCATGCTGGCTGTGTCATCACTAACAGCTGAGCCTTTTCTTTTTTCTTTTTCTTTGTTACAGGTCCCAGTGTGAAACTGCAAAATTTGATATGCTCTTTGATGTGCATTTATGGGTGCTCTCTTCTACCACGCAGAGGAAGGCAAGCCCATGTCATCTGCTAGGCGTGATGGCTGGTATTACTCAATTGGCCAATTCATGCTCATCGGCTGGATGTGGCTTGATGCATTTGGCGTCGGAAGCATGTACAGCACTGTTAAAAATTACCTTAAGCAGTAGTGCCACGGTGCGCAACTCCGTGCACACCACTTGTTCAGTGGATGATGTCCCCTTTTTTTCTGGTAGAGCGGCTGCCTTTAGGAGGGCTAGATCAAGCATGCACGCACGCAAGCAGGCCGTGCTGCTACTCAAAAGCATGGGAAATTGCGAAAGAACCTTGCTTGGCTCTGTTTCTCGTTATCAGGCTTTCATGGTTGAGCTCTAGCGTGCCGTCTTTTTTCTCTCTGTTAGTAGCTTGGGAGTTTACTCCTGTGTGTGAAATCAATGATGCAGATATCGCTGTCTTTGTCACTGGTAGCATGTTTGATACATACTGGTATGCGCTCACTGCCTTAAATTTGGTGTGTCCTTGTTCCTCAGATATCAGGCCTTTTTTTAGCAATGGTTTACCTTGAACGCTTAATTAGGTGTGTCCTTGCTGAGGAACAAGGACACACCTAATTAAGCGTTCACCTTGAACGCTTAAATACTTAGCTGTCGCATTCTTTCAACATAATTTGTTCAATAAACGTAGATGATGGTACTATTTGCTGACCATGGACGCTTTCACTGTGCAGTACGAACATAACAGACGCATGTTGTTTAAGGAGAGAGTTTGTAACTCAGTTCCCCTGTGTGGAAAAGGGCTAAGAGAAATTTTAACGAACAAGTCCGCCCAAAAAAGGGGGAATTGATGCCTGAATAATTCACACATTGCCACAACTGGCAGTTTCTAAACGTAGCACCCAGAGGTATATAACTTGGCTACACCTGAGCTTTGAAAACTGCCAGTTGTGGCGCACATGCCTAATTGCCCACGGTGTGAACCCCACTTTAAACCACAAAATCTTCACAGCTGTTCACCCACTCCACCAAATCACATGATTTTAGGTGGTATGGACTTTTTGTAACAAAAAAATGTCATTGCAAAAGAAATGGAGTCAAGTCAAACAGACGATAGTGTTTACACACAGGGATCACACTCTCTCTCTTTTTAAATCACACTCCTCTAAAGTCTTGCTAGAATGTGGTGATATTCTCAGAGGGGGACCACGGCGGCCTTCCCAGTATGCTCCTTTCTTTTCATTAACATTGTTCTATACCTTTAACTAGATTAATCAAGAAGTTTGGGGCTAGACGTTGGGCCTCCATGGCATCATGGCCTAATTTTTGGCAGGGATTTCGAGCATTTGGTCCCAGAAAGCCAATTTGAGAGCTTTTTCCTTACTAAAAACATAATCAATGCAACTTTATTAGTATATCGAACCATCTTGTACATAAGTCACATAAATCATAAATCTTTGCTTGGGGGGGGGTCGAAACTTTGCCACTTTTGGCCCTTTTCCTCTCAGGAACTGGCTGAAATTTCCATGTCTGACCACCTGGTCGGTCGTTAGTGAACTTGTGTTCTTTTGCAATGTTTTAGTTTATGCATTAAACTCCACAAAACCCTTTAACAGTGTCGGGTCAGTGATTGATCTAATAGAGGCTGTGACCTGTAAATAATGGCCTGCACGCCACAGCAAACGGAGTAAATGCGCCCCAATTGCTAGTCCAAATTTTACACCCACAGACAGCATTCATGTATGTAAGAATTGGAGCTTAGCATTTGGGGCGCACATAAGCCAAGCATATTAAAACTTGCCCATTTTGGGCCTCCGTGGTCCCCCTCTGCTATATTCTTCATTCTTATATAAAGAGTTATGCAGCTTGCATCCAAGCTCCATGTACATTGTCAACCATAATAGTAGCCGACACTTGTTCACACCTGACGTGCCCTTCCCAGTACTAGCGTTATCGACTCTCATCAGATACTGGTAGAAGGGCCCTGTCTCGCCCAATCAGTGGCAGCTACGATTAGTTGCTGTGTGCTGAGTGAGTCTATTTAGCGACATTAATTTACAGTACTGACGCTCCAGCTTACGCCTCTCTGGAACCCCATGAATTTTAGACTTTCTTGTCCACACTGGAGTCCATATTAGTATGCGCAATGTCAGTAGACTTTGCTTGTGTGCGCATCATGCTTTGGAAGTCGAGGCAGTAGCGTGGCTTAAAGGTGGTTCTCGCGTATGTGACCAGTGTCCTCCTGGTGAAGATGAACATGTCCAGGACGAGGCGCACACTCTTATTTTGCCAAGACCATTGGGTATGTGAGCTGAGGAGGATTTCCTCCTTTTTGTTACACCTTTATTGGAGGACTTCTCAACAGCACAACCCTGCTGCATCAGATCAACAACCAAATTGTTCATACTAATTTCTAATTTCCTTTCGCAGCAGAACACTAGACTTTTCTCCTTTTTTTTTAACTTATAGATTAGAGGTTGTTGAGCAGGCTAGCAGTCGCACCAGATATTTGTGGTGTCTTTTGCGGCTGAGTGCCTAGCCCTTTTCCCCTGATTTTTTCTAGTACCTTTTTTGGTTTGGTTTCAGGCTTCTTCCAAGCTTCCGCTCAGATGCCCCCCAGAGGCATATATAGCGATGTAAATTACCTTACCTAGCAGTCGCAATTCTTGACTGCAGGCCTTTTTTTGTTAACCTCGTAAACCTTGAATTTTTATGTCAACCTGGCCTCATGTTAAGCCCATGTTCCTTTTCTCGCTTGACAGCTAGAAGTTTTGTGAGCCTCTCCTGCTGGTAGCATCCTGGGCAGACAATCTTGCCAATTTACATTGCCTTATTCAACCAAACAGATGTATTATTACGAGAGGCATCCAACGCACATAATAATAGGCAACAAGAAAGACAGTGAGGGAAAACAAAAAAACTACCTTGTCTGTCATGATGTGGCATGACGCATAGGCATATGATGCACACAAAAATTGCGCACGCACAGTTTGTGTGCAACGAAAGAAGCACTACATACAAGCACCCCTGCAGGGATCCGTGCTTGTCTATCAAAAATGCCAACTGTTTTACAAAATGCACTTATGTGAGGAGGGATTACACAGTGTTTCTTCTGTACCTGTACAAACTGCACACACGCACACAGGCAGACTGTGAACGAGCCAACTGGGTGGCGTGTTGCCTACAAATTGAATTCTATCAGGCCAACAGAACTTGCAAGCACACGAGCCCCTTGTTGTTTGTCTCTCCATGCCTCTGCTGTCTCTCTCTCTCTCTCTCTCTCTCTCTCTCTCTCTCTTTCTCTCTCTCACACACACATACACTCACTATGCAGAGCTCCTAGGCGGCTGCAGCACATCACAGGAGATCTCTCTAATGGTACACTGAGCACACTCCATCATCTTCATATCTCAGAACAGTACAGCAGCGGCGCTGCGTTGGTGATCCTATGACTGTAACTACGTCAGAACCAATGTCGGGACAACAAGGGCATAGAGGAGGACACACACACACACACACACACAAAGGGAAGGCCCACACCCCAAAAAGGGCATGCACACGAGCATGCACTACGGCCGGACAACCCTGCAAATCACACATACGTACGCACACACTGACTACTGACACACGCTCACGCTCAGACACGCACACGCACACACACACACAGACACACACACACGCCGAGACACAAGGGACATGCCAGGGGCTCGCAACATGGACAACCTCAGACACGCATGAGAGCGCGCATGCTTTAAAGTAAAGCATTAGGGTTGGCCAGAACCATATACATACGCTGTATACATGGTGTTTTTGGTTGCCAAATATACGGCCATACACGGTGCATATGTACGGTCCTGGCCAACCCCTAATCAGGAAGGGCTGACAGTGTCGGTTGCTTGAGACAGGTTTGCAGTGTTGCAGTGCCTGAGACAGGAGATCAGGTGTGGGCAGCAATGCCTCATACACACAAATACCAGGAAATGGAGGAGAGAGATCACTGTGAGAGGGCGCGGTGGTTGGATTTACTGCTTGTCATTGTCGTCCGAAGTAGTTGTGCCAGCTAAGTGGGGCGCGGCTCAAAAGGCTCATTTCCTTGCCGGGCGGAAGCAGTGGACAGAGCTCATTTCCTTGCGTGGCGCTTCATCTCGACAAAGCCGGGCGGAAGAAGGCTCATTTCCTTGCCGGGCGGAAGTAGTGGACAAGGAGCTGCCGAAGCTGCGCATGTATACACGTGGGGGAGGGAATGAAAAGGGAAGGGGTAGAAGTAGCATGGAGGAACAGGCAGACGAAATCCTGTTGCTTCTTTATAATGCATTTTACTCGCTTAATTCCTAGCCTCACTCGCATGTATGTGTGTGTGTGTGAGTGTGTGTGTGTGTGTGTGTGTGTGTGTGTGTGTGTGTGTGTGTGTGTGTGTGTGTGTGTGTGTGTGTGTGTGTGTGTGAGCGAGTGTGTAGACGGGTGTGTGCA
>Ga0307942_1002232_pt1:12500-15684 | contig 15684 bp, 17 predicted proteins | sample OrgLakmetagen175_FD_201846 | JGI IMG/M metagenome (GOLD analysis project Ga0307942, IMG submission 201846) | Saline water microbial communities from Organic Lake, Antarctica - #175 | ecosystem: Environmental > Aquatic > Non-marine Saline and Alkaline > Saline | place: Antarctica...
GCTTGAAGAGCAAGAGGGGTGCTCATAACCCACCAGGTAAGTCTCCGGGGTCAGGTCCACTATGCTGTTGGGAGCTGGAGGCAGCAGCACGTTGGGGGTCTCTGGCAGGGGCTCAGCTGCTGCAGCGGGGGAAGTTAGCGTCGCTGAAGGCGTGACCTGTAATGATCTAGGTGCTACTGATGGACAGTGGTGGGCATGGTGGTGAGGATGAGCTGTCTTGGCAGGAGAGCAGGGGGGGTGTTGTGCTGAGGGGGCGGGGGAAGAGAGCTTCTTCTGTGGGGAGCTTGCGGGAGGCAATGCTTTTCCGGACAGCATGCTTTTCGTAGTTATGTGGATAATTTATATCACATGCATAACTAAAAATTGCATTGCGAAGGAGTTAGGTCAACTAATTGAAAAGTAGGGTCTGCTCAATTCATTAAACAAGATTAGAAATCTTTCCGCTAGAGCAACATTCGCCCAAGCCGGGCTACCGCAATCGGGGCCAGGCCCATGGGCTCGCCCGTGTATTTGAATGTAGGTGCTTGAGTTTAGGACTTCTTTTTCGAGAGCAATGGGAGAGCGAGAGAGAGACGCACTCTCATTCCCTTGGACGACCTTGAAAACAATGCAGGTGTATGACTTGACCCCAAACAACTATTACGTAGCGTGGTGTGGAGTTGGGATATTTCATGCTGGTAAGTGTTCAGGGTGTTCTTCGTGGTATCTTGGCCTGAGCAGGATACGGAAGTGCACGCATGCACGTGACACCTCCACACGGACACATACATACACACACACACACATGCACACACGCACACACACACACACACTCACACATGCACATACACCCACAGAGCGTGCATACGTTCATGCACAACACTCCCACTTGCACACATGCTCAAACGCGCAAAGTACACCCAGGCATTTAAATCCCTGCACATTTACAATTTTTAAGCTAGGTTTAGTGATAACGCGCAACCATGTGTGTGCATACATTATTTACACAGATACACACATATATTCACACACAAGCACGAACACGTGTGCATGTACGCGTAACCACGCAATGACACGCACTTGCAGACACTCACTGACACAAACACACACAGCATACACACAGCACACACGTACGCATGCAATCGCAACAGGCTTTCACGTATGGATGCTTGCGTGCAGTTTCAAACTGATGTAATCGTACAGACAGCTGCAAACGATCAGACACAGATGCACAAGCATGCAAACGTACAGACACAGCATGCAAACGTACAGACACAGCTGCACAAGCTCAATAGTTGTGCACAGCCGCACGTCCTCGCTTCACAAATGCTCACACAGATGCGAATGTATGCACAAACAAACAGACACACACACATACACACACACGTGTGGAGGCTTGTCACTTGTTATATACCATTCCATATTCTGCACGCACACCACAGGGCTTGACGTGTATGGGACCGAGTATTCCTATGGAGGTAAGCTTTTGTTCGTTTCAGTTACATCAGTGCAATGTGCCATGCCGCATATATGCATGGAATCCCTGCAAAAAATACCATATACCATATACCGTACAGACTTTATATCACCGCGCAAAAATATCGTTTTTTGCCCTGCGGGGTGACTGCGCGCACGAAAAATATCTATTTATTTTGATGGTGCGGGATTGAAAAACGTGGGTTTTTGGCGTATTTTGGAGCCTGTCAGGCAAAAATCTCTGTGCGGGGTTGGTGTAAATTAAATATTTCCAGGGTGCGGGGTTGATGCGGGAGTGTGAAACTAATATATTTTTTTGGGGCTGCGGACTGAACCCAAGTCTGTACGGTACCTATACACTGGTAAGTATATGGTGCTGGCCAACCCTAGCTAAGCGCTCTAGTTGCTCTTGGAAGGGCGGGTTCTAAAAATCAATTTCCTATTGGCCAAACTTTGCACGTGTTTGTATGAATACGTGTGTGTGTGTGTTGTGTTGTGCATATGAGTGTATGTGTGTCTATATGTGTGTGTAGGTGTGGGTGTGGGTGTTGGCGTTGGTGTGGGTGCGGGCCTGGGTGTGGGTGTGGGTATGGGTGTGTGTATATAAATGGGTGTGTAGGTGTGGGTGTTGGCGTTGGTGCGGGTGCGGGTGCGGGTCTGGGTGTGGGTGTGGGCATGGGTGTGGGTATCGGGTATGTGTGTGTGTAGGATTGGCTAGGACCGTTTCTCCATTTTATATGAGTGCATTGTACATTTTTTTTGAATTAGTGCATTTTTCCAAATTTCTAAAAGGAATTTGTTGACGACCTGGAAATAACTGTCAACCGACGGGCGCACTTTGAGGGTCTTTTCTGGCTTCGTCTTAAGTCAGCTGCCTGTAAGATTCTGTCAGATAATTAACGTACAAACAATATATCAAAGCTACCGTACGAAAAATAATATCACCGCCCCCTAATTGTTGTTTTTTGGTGGGGGCGGTGACAGGGTGGCGGTTTAATGTATAATTATTTCTAAAGGGGGCACTTGCGGAGCGGTAGCCGAAATTAGCGTTTTTGAGCAGTGGGTGCTATGAGTGGTCAGCAATTCCGCACTCACCTTCCCTGCACTCCCTGACCCCCCAGCCCCAGCTCTGCCTGCCCCAGCCCCTGTATCCCCAGCCCCAGCCTCAACTCCGCCTGCACCCGTTGCACCCGTCGGGAAGTTCCAGCGAGGGGGGGAAGGTTGCAGCGCAAAACAGTAAAATATATTTATTTTATAGGGGAGGTGGTGGATCCATGGACGTACGGTAGATCTTTGGAGAAAAGGGTACGCCTTGTTAAAAATAGTGTACCTAGGCAAACCCAGCAGGACGGTTAAGGGAAAGAGCGCTATATACATACCAATAAAAAGATACGTGTGGGAGCTGAGCTGGACGGTTGCAAATGGTTCAGGTTCTTGGATAGATGGTGAAACAGTGACAGATACATCTTGCATATGTTACATATGATATGTATGATATAATATGTTACATACGATATGTATGATATAATATGTTACATACGATATGTATGATATAATATGTTAATATGTTACGTATGATATGTATGATATAATATGTTACATACGACATGTTACATATTTAGGGATCGGCGTTCGCTTATAGCACTAAAATATTTTCCAGGGATGGGTCATACGGACTTCTGAGACGTCCCATACGGTATAATACGCTATTAATACGCAATACGCGTAT
>Ga0307942_1002233_pt1 | contig 15678 bp, 25 predicted proteins | sample OrgLakmetagen175_FD_201846 | JGI IMG/M metagenome (GOLD analysis project Ga0307942, IMG submission 201846) | Saline water microbial communities from Organic Lake, Antarctica - #175 | ecosystem: Environmental > Aquatic > Non-marine Saline and Alkaline > Saline | place: Antarctica: Organic Lake...
CAACACAAGAAAATAAAGAGGACAAGTGTGGGAGCGTCGCTAGCGACGCTGAAGAATTTGCGAAGCCCATCACGCGCGCAACGTATATGCATGTGTGCGCTGTGTGGTGGCATCAGGCAACCCAAGGTTTCAGGCGCTGTGTGGTGGCATCAGACAACACAGGCGCTGTGTGGTAGCAACACAAGGAAGAAGGAGCTGTGTGGTGGCATCAGGCAACCCAAGGAATTAGGCGCTGTGTGGTAGCAACACAAGGAAACAAGCGCTGTGTGGTGGCATCAGGCAACACAAGAAAATAAAGAGGACAAGTGTGGGAGCGTCGCTAGCGACGCTGAAGAATTTGCGAAGCCCATCACGCGCGCAACGTATATGCATGTGTGCGCTGTGTGGTGGCATCAGGCAACCCAAGGAAACAAAAAGAGGAAAAGAAAAGAGGAACAAGATAGGAAGGGTCATAGAGTGCAGCCTGTTAAACACACCAACAATGGAAGGAGCTACTCAAGTACCGAGTACTGAGTGAATTCTGTGCACTGCAGAAAGCGAAAGATACTAGGGAGGCAGTGAGAGCCGCTCCCCACATATGTAGGGTTGGCCAGAACCATACATACATGCACGGTGTATACACGGTATTTTTTGGCAGGGAAATCACTGGCTATAAGGTCATGCACGGTGTATATATGATTCTGGCCAACCCTACTCAAAGTGTAGAACAGAGCAAAGTAAAATAGGGAATAGGGGAGCATCAAGCCTGAAGAGGCTGCTCAAATTGGTTGCTTGCTAGTCGCTTGCTGAGTGAGTGTGGCTTGCAGGTCAGTGTAGGCTTGCTAGTCGCTTGCTGAGTGAGTGCGGCTTGCTGAGTGAGTGCTGCATGCAGGTCAGTGTAGGCTTGCTAGTCGCTTGCTGAGTGAGTGCGGCTTGCAGGTCAGTGTAGGCTTGCTAGTCGCTTGCTGAATGAGTGTGGCTTGCTGAGTGAGTGCGGCTTGCAGGTCAGTGTAGGCTTGCTAATCGCTTGCTGAGTGAGTGCGGCTTGCTAGTCGCTTGCTGCGTGAGTGCGGCTTGCTGAGTGAGTGCGGCTTGCAGGTCAGCGTATGCTGTCTGTACTTCTTTCCTCATCCTTGATGTGTCGAGCTTGTGGCTCGTTACTGAAGCAATCACGAGTTGCTACAGGCTTGTACATTTGGTTTGCTCATTCTTTGCTGTATGTGTGTGTTGTGTGTGCAGCTGGCAGATGAGAACTGGTGGCTAGATGAAGCCCTGCCATTGGGGCTGGCCCCATGCGCTACCCTGGGAAGGTATGTATTCTGTTTACCTATTTAGTGAAAATGCTTGATGTGTTTGTCTTGTGCGTTGGGCCGGTTGCGTGTGCAGCCCTGGATGGTGTGTTTGTGTGTTTGTGTGTGTGTGTATGTGTGTGTGTGTGTGTGTGTGTGTGTGTGTGTGTGTGTGTGTGTGATTGTGTGCTCCCTCTTGCGTGTTTTTTTGGTGCTGGCCCCATGCGCTACCCTGGGAAGGTGTGCAGATCTCTACTTGTGATTACTTGATGTGTCTTGTGCGTTGGGCTGGTTGCGTGAGCATCCCGGGAAAGGAGTGTTTGTGTGAGTGTGTGTGCGTAGTGTGTATGTACGTGTGTGTATGTTTGTGTGTATGTGTGTGTGGGTTTTTGCTCCTCCTGTGTCTCTTGCGTGGTTTATTTTTGGGCTTATGCATTGAGCATATGCCACATGTGTGGTTTATTTTTGGGCTTATGCTTTGGTCATATGCCACATGTTCTAGCCTGGACAGTGGTGTGTCTTCCACTTATGTGCCTGCTTAACATGCGATGGTGCTGCGTGTTTTGATTTCAACCTTGTGTGTGCCTAATGTGTGTCGTTTGTTGCGTGTAGTTATGGAAAAATGAAAAATATGAACATACGATTGCTCCAAAATAGGAGCCTTTCTATTAGTACCAGTGTGCGAGGGCTGGTCTTCATCTTCTATAAATCGTTTATCTCACGTGAACAGGTTTATCAAATTTGTTGTTGTTTTTTCATTAATTGTTGGATGTAAAAACACTCCTGCAACGCTCAGAGTACCGTAGTGTACTTTGCATTTGTGTAACACGCGCGCGCACACACACACACACACACGCACACACACACGCGCGCACACAAACACGCACACACATGAACACACACACACACAAAAACACACACACACACAGCAGCGAGGGCAGCAGGTGGTACAGCTCATCTGGGGTGAGCCGCTTGGTGGTGCGTGGTGCGGCAAGAGCTGTGGATTGGATGGCAGACACACATGCACCCCCAGCTGTCCCATCAGGTGCGTGTGTGTGCGTGTGTGTATGTTTGCGTCCTTTCTTCAAGGGCGCCGAGGTGCACATGCACAGAGCATGTAAGGTTGTAGTAGATTGGGTGGCAGGCACACTTGCATCCCCATCCGTCAGGTTTGTGTGTGTTTGCATCAATTTTTTCATTATTGTCAGGGTGCACATGCACAGTGTATTAAATGGTATGAAATAGTTAGCAGACACACGCACGCACCTTTAACAGTGCCGTCAGGTGCGTATACATTTGTTTCTTCTCTTAAGGGTTGCTGAGATGGACATGCGCATGTGTATCGGGACTGGGTGGTAGAGGCACACACACACACACACACAGCTGTGGTGCTTTCAGGCTGGTGTACGCTCGTGTCCTCTCTTTCAGTTAGTCATAGTGCGCAGTGTGTGTCAGCTTGTGGACTTGGATGGTCGAAACACACCCCTGTCAGGTATAATTTGCATGTTTTCTCTTGAAGTGTATGCATGGACTTCAATTCATTTAGAGTACACTCATCTTCTTATATGGGCCTACTTCACAGACTCTGCTATAGCTAGGGTTGGCCAGAACCGTATAAACACACTGCATACGACTGTATATTTAGGGACTTCCCTGCTGAAACTGCCATATATATACACCGTATATATATACACACCGTATATAATACACCGTATATATATATACACCGTATATATATATATATATGTGCATATATTTGGTTCTGGCCAACCCTACCTATACCTGATAGGCTCTGCTGTGAAAAGCTCTGTTTTGCTTCCATAAGGGTTTCCTGTACACCACAGGCTTTGTTTGTACTTAGGTGCTCATGGAGCAGCAAACGTTGCACACCACCTTCAACCTTTAACCCTTTCCCACTTCTTGCGGGTGTTGCTCCTTACCACACCGCTTCTGCCCGGAATTCAATGTACATCACAGAGGCGGAGATATCTGAGATCTTGTGTGACATATTTGCCGTCTCCAGTGGAAGCAGAGAGGGAGAAGCAGCAGCAGAAGCAGCAGAAGCAGCAGCAGCAGCAGCAGCAGCAGCAGCAGCAGAAGCCTCAGCAGCAGCAGCAGCAGCAGCAGCCAAAAATGTGCCAACAGATCAACCACATCACAAAGGCGGAGGTGCCTTAAGTGGAGTTGGTCAGGATGGGGTGGGGAAGGGAGGAGGGGAGGGAGATGGAGAGGAAGTGTGGGATTGGGATTGGGACGAGCAGCCTGAGGCTTTAATTGCCCCTGCCCCTCATGACTTGCATGCACCACAGCAAGCCTCCCAGCAACAGCAGCAACGACTGCAACAGCAGCGGCAGGAGCACCCTGAAAGCGCCCAATCATATTTCCACACGCAGCAGCAACAGGAACAGCCGGGCCAGAAAGGGCAGCAGGGTCAGCAGCTCCCTCCCTTTCAGCACAATGCCCCACTGCACAGCTTGCTGTCACGTGTTGCCCTGCACAGCCTCTTACTCAGCAACCCACGCGCGGTGGCTCTGCTGTGGCTCAGGCAAGTGGACTCTCCTAACTAGACTGTGCACATACTCATACACACACATACACTCACGCACACACACATACATTAACATACGAGTACACACACATACACTCATGCGCGCGCACACACACACACACACACACACACACACACACACACACACACACATACACACACACACACACACACACACATTAATGCACAAACGTGCTTACGGCCACACTACCCCTGCCATCATTACCGGTGATTTCTCTACTTTCATAACTACAGTGACCATGCCTCTCTTGCCGCTCTGTAAAAAATAAATTATAGAGGATATAACCGACCACCCAGGCAGTATAGGTCAATCCCTATTGTTTGGATGAACAATGCAAGAACTCATGCTCTCATGATCCTTGCGGGCTAGTTGAATGAGCTTATAGTTGCCTGGTTTGACTTCAGAGCATGAAACTTGAGAGAAGAGGGGGGGGGGGCAGTTACAAAAGCTCATATAAGTCCGCTATCTGTCAGACTCCTTTGCCGTGTGCGACGTAATCAAATCAGGGCCTTGGCACTTTACGCACCCCCTAGGCACTTCAGGCACCCCCTAGGCTTTTGCAATGGCACGTGCACTAAGGATTTGTCACAAAGTTACTAGGAGTTGAAGTAGCGCACATGTGTTGGGTTGGCCAGAACCATACATATATACTGTGTGCATATACGGCATTTTAAGCAGAGAAATCACCATACATGCATACGGTGTGCATGTACGGTGTGCATATACGGTTCTGGCCAACCCTACACATGTGTCGGCGTCACTAGCTACACTGACCGCAATGATATCACACCCACGTTGCGCAGGTTTGTTCGTGATTTACGGTTCAGCTATTGGGAGCCGTGTGTTCCTCTTCCGCGCATGACGAGCGAACGGCCACAACAGCTTTTTCACCCCTCTCAATATCTCAAACATGAGCAACAGGGAATCCGCTGCTTCCAACAACAGGAGCACCATCACCATCAACACCACCACACCCAACCCCAGCAGAATCAGCAGCATCACCACCACGAGACCCCCCCTCCCCACTGCCAGCACCAGCACCAGCACCAGCACCAGCACCAGCACCAGCACCCACCAGATCCTCATCAGGATCAGCAGCAACCACATCCCTACACCCCTCGCGTGCCTTATGACAATGCTCTGTCCACCAACCTCCTCAACCTCCACACCTTCTCTCACCCAAACTTATCCATCGCCAACTCGACGCCCCACACCTTCCCGCACCCCTGCCCGAATCCGAACGCAGCGCAGCAGCCCCAAACCCCCACAAAATCCCACCACCCCACCACCCAACAAGTACAGCGGCATCCAGAGAGCTGTCCAGACCCATCCTCCTGCTTGTTGCACCAAAAACTGCAGGTAGGGTGTTGTGGGGTATTACCCTACCGCAGATGCACATCTACGCACCAATAATGCAGGTGGGGTTACAAAGCAGGCAGTTAGTGTGTTGTGGGGTACACCCCTACAGCAGACGCACATCTACGCACCAAATGTTGCGGTGGGTTATGAGAGGCAGATAAGGTGTTGTGGGGTATATACCCTTACAGCAGATGCACACCTACGCACCAATATTGCGGTGGGTTACAAGAGGCAGGCACCAATGTTGTAGGTGTTGTGAGGTATGCCTACAGCAGGATGGCCTGGGTAGAAAAAGAAGAAGGAAAAAAGGAAAGAAGAATGCAGGCAGTGGAAAGCCACTCCACTCCCAAATTAATCAAGGAAAAAGAGGCACTTGGGTACCAGGTGCCGTAAAACGCGTCCACCACAAAGAGAAGGAGAAATATGAATGAGGATCAGGAGGGTGAAGAATATTGGAACGAGCACCAACGTATAATGGACCGGTGTATATTGGAAACCCTAAGAGTACCGAATCAATATGTATGTGTGATCAACAAATATAGAAACAAGTTCCGAATCAATATGTATGTGTGATCAACATTTCTTGGAACGAGTATCAAATCAATATGTATGTGTATGTGTGATCAATATGTATGTGTATGTGTGATCAACACATATTGTAACGAGCACCGAATCAATATGTATGTGTGATCAACAAATCTTGGAACGAGTACCAAATCAATATGTATGTGTGATGAACAAATCTTGGAACGAGCACCGAATCAATATGTATGTGTATGTGTGATCAATGTGTATGTGTGATCAATATGTATGTGTGATCAATATGTATGTGTGATCAATATGTATGTGTATCTGTGTATCTGTGATCAATATGTATGTGCATGTGTGATCAATATGTATGTGTGATCAATAAAAGCTGTAGGTTCCTGTCCTGGCAAGAAGCACCAGTTAGTGCTACATGCTAAAACTGGGCTACGGTATACGGTATGTGTAGATGTATGTGAGCGCCAAAGATAGGTGCGCTTGTTGGTACCAAATGCCTGCGGGGTGGCCCTGTCGCCTGAGTAGGTTCTGAGCACCAAGATGGGATGCACCAGTCAGTGCTTAAAGCTGCAGACATTTCCCTGGTTAACGTAATAGGGTGCGCCTGTCGGCTGTCAGTGTTACAAGCTACAGACAAATTTGGCAGACAAATTTTTGCAAGGCATGCCTGTTGCACGATGCAACGATGCATGCATGCATGTTGCACGATGCACGCATGCCTGTTGCACGATGCATGCATGCCTGTTGCACGATGCATGCATGTTGCACGATGCACGCATGCCTGTTGCACGATGCATGCATGCATGCATGTTGCACGATGCATGCATGCCTGTTGCACGATGCATGCCTGTTGCACGATGCATGCATGTATCAGCACCAAATGGGCACGTGTGATCATGAAAAGCTGCAGGCTCACGTCTTGGAAGGCGCGCGCTTTCCAGCAACACACGTCAAAGAAGGGTTATAATTATGGGTACATGTTATCAGCACTGATGCAGTGGCTTCAGAAGTCTGGTGCACTCATTGGCACCGACAGCTGCAGAAAGAGCAGCATGGTAACTTAACTGCTCCCTGTGTGTGTGTGTGTGTGTGTGTGTGCAATTTCAACAGGTCTTAAATGCCTGCATCGCCAGGCGCAGCAGCAGGCAGCGCATCAGGGAGCTAGCAGCCGCCGCAGCAGCTCAACCACAACCACCACCACCACCACCACCTAACGCTGCAACCACTTTGCATGCACGCCCACCCCTGTTGTCGACCCCCCCCTCACCCGCCCCATCCAAAGGGAGAGCAGGAAGCGCGCAGGGCGAGGCAAGGGTCGGAAGCCGCTCGAGGTCTGGCAGTGAAGCTGATGGTGTGGCCAGAGATCAGGCTGCAACGCAAGTGTATGGCCGTGCGTGCTCTGATTCGGACGCCTCCTCTTTCCACAGCGCGAGTGAAGACGAGGAGGTGTTCTGTGGCGGGGGAAGGCAGGGAGGAGGGCAGAAAGGCCAGGGAGTTCCTCAAGGGGTGGTGGGGGTGCTGCAGCCAGGTGGGTGGGTGAGGGTGGGGGAGTGTGGCTGCAGGGTTCGATTTTTGGCTGTGGCTGTGGCTGTGGCTGTGGGTGTGGGTGTGGGTGTGGGTTTGGGTGTGGGTCTGGGTGTGTGTGTGGGTGAGGGTGAGGGTGAGGGTGAGGGTGAGGCTGAGGGTGTGGGTGTGGGTGTGGGTGTGGGTGTGGGTGTGGGTGTGGGTGTGGGTGTGGGTGTCGGTGTGGGTGTGGGTGTGAGTCGATTTTTGGCTGTGATTGTAGGTGGGTGTGGTCAGGGTGTAGGTGTGAGTAGATTGGTTTTTGGAACGGTAGTTTTTTGTTAGTGTGTGTAGATGAGTGTGTCCGTGTGAGTACTTTCAGATGTCACGGGGCTTAGTTTTGGTTGCTTAACTGTTGTGCTTGTTTGTGAGGGGTCATACTGTTCATGCACTTCGTACATTTGAAGTATGCTTGCTGCACCAACGAATCCAGACCTAATTATGTACCCAGCGACGGAAACAAGATACCAAATGTGAAGGGTTGGCCAGAACCATACATATACAATGTATAAACAGTATATTTGGCAGGAAATTCGCCAGGTATATGGTCATATACAGTGTACATGTACGGTTTCGACCAACCCTACAAATGTGAAATTCAGATTAGCTGTTGCAATTGATGGCATAATACATATTACGTATGAGGATGAAGCTTCAACAATTGACCGACCTATGTAATCTCTTATGAGCAATTTGACTGAGAGCATACACCCTCATGTACACACACGTGTGCACACACATACACTCACTCTCTCTCTCTCTCTCTCTCTCTCTCTCTCACACACACACACACACACACACACGCACGCACACACACACACGTGCAGGTTTGTGCCTGACACGTCACCCCGAGCGCCCCCTGTACGTCCCTTATGTGCAGCCCCCCCCTCTTATGAGTTCAGACCGCTGGGCAGAAGCTGCTGTGCAGGAAAGGGCACTGCGCGGCCTTGGTGCAGCTACTGCTGCAGGTTTGTACGTGTGGGTGTGGGTGTGAGTGGGGGTGGGGGTGGAGGTGGGGGTGGGGGTGGGGGTGGGGGTGTGGGTGGGTGTGGGTGTGGGTGTGGGTGTGGGTGTGGGTGCAGCTACTGCTGCAGGCTTGTACGTGAGTGAGTGGATGGTTGAATGGATTCATTTCTCTGATGCTGTGCTGCTTAGGCAATATACCAGGATGATGTGGCGTTGTGCTGCTCAGGTTCATTGAAGCATCGTGCTCTGGTGTGTGGATTTCAGGTTTCATCTCTTCTGTTTCCAGACTTGCTTCATGTTTAGTGGTAGATGTTATCAAATTGTGGTGTTTTGACGTTGCACCAGGCTGAAGAGTGCAGCAAAAGAAAGAGAAAGAGAAGCAAACGAGCGGGCAGTGAAAAGCCACTCCCAACATAAGCAAAGGAACCCACTTTAAGATTTTCACCTCCATCCTGAAAAGAAAAGAGACACGCTGGTGGTGTGAATTTCCATCCTGGACAGAATTTACAAGGTTACGCAAGAAGTGCTCACATCTATTATGAGATTAAAAAGTAAGGTACGATGGTAGGTGGTGCTCACACTCATCGCAAAAAGAATGAGACGAGGTTACGCTAGAAGTGCTCACATTTATTGTGAGATTAAAAATGGGGTTACGATGGTAGGTAGTGCTCGCACTCATCGCAAAAAGAGTGAGACGAGGTTACGTTAGAGGTGTCCACAGCTATTATGAGATTAAAAACAAGGTCACGATGGTAGGTAGTGCTCACACTCATCGCAAAAAGAATGAGACAAGGTTACGTTAGAAGTGCTCACATCTATTATGAGATTAAAAACAAGGTCACGGTGGTAGGTAGTGCTCACGCTCATCGCAAAAAAATTGAGACGAGGTTACGTTAGAAGTGCTCACATCTATTATGAGATTGAAAACAAGGTCACGATGGTAGGTAGTGCTCACACTCATCGCAAAAAGAATGAGGCAAGGTTACGCTAAAGGTGTCCACAGCTATTCTGACAGGTTAGGTTACGCTGGTAAATGTGCTCACATTCAATATAAAGAGATCAGTTACGCTGGTAGGTGTGTCCACATCCATCCAGAAACTTGGTGAACAAATCCAAGAGCGTCCTTGTGTCTTGTCTGGTTTCCTTTTGTGTGCCCTATCTTCCTAGTTGTGAACACTCTATTTTCCTTTTGCACGTGCCCTGCTGCTCAGGCACCTCCAAAATGTCTGTGTGTAGAGCTGCTGTTATGGCCTGCCCCCAGGCACCGGAAATTGCTTTCAGATCGTCAGCTCTTACTTTGTTGGAGCAATTAGGTGCACCACTATCACAAAAATATTAATGCAAAAAAACAGGATGACACGTTTATGCAAATCAGACACGGCACTGGCTTCCTTTAAGGCATAAGTTACAACCACCGTTTTAGCAAACACACTAACGTACACAACTCGTTCATTTTCACCGCTCAGACACGGCACTGGTTCCTGACATACCTTCCTCCAATGCATCATTAAGAACCACCATCTGCACACTTACACTTACATACAAAACTCATTCCATTGTACTGCTCAGACACGGCACTGGCCTCGGACATGTCTTGCTTCAAGGCTGCCAACCCTGGGTCTCAGCTGCCTGACTTTATGATCTGGTGGCATAGCAGCACACACTCAACAGCAGCAGGTGGGTTTTAGCTGCCTGATTTTATGATCTGGTGGCACAGCAGCACACACTCAACGACAACAGGTGGGTTTCAGCTGCCTGACCTTTTGATCTGGTGGCACAGCAGCACACACTCAACAGCAGCAGGTGGGTCTCAGCTGCCTGATATTATGATCTGGTGACACAGCTGCCCACACTCAACAGCAGCAGGTGGGTCTCAGCTGCCTGATGTTATGATCTGGTGACACAGCTGCCCACACTCAACAGCAGCAGGTGGGTCTCAGCTGCCTGACTTCATGATCTGGTGGGACAGCTGCACACACTCAACACTCAACGACAGCATGTGGGATCAAGGCAGGCAGGGTACAAGTCAAGACGTGTATAGAAGGGAAAGGCATTTTGCAGGACCATTTCATTCCCTCCATGGTTTACAAAAATTCCGTTCCTTAAATCAAGGGTTCATTCCCCTGGGGTTTATATGAAACCCGTTTAAACAGTTTGCTAGCATTGCACGTTCTCACTGAAGGAACACTAAGTTTGCTAGCATTGCACGTTCTCACTGAAAGAGCCTCAGTGGCCTTTGTGGCCTGGTGCCACACCATTGCACTCTCAGGAACAGACGGAGGACAAAGCAGCTGCACAATGAGAACCAGTGTGCTGGCAGCAAATTTTGAGATTTGTGTCACACAATACAGACGCGGTCGCACAATACAGACGCAGGAGGGCCATGGATCAACGACAAACGAGGCCGTGTTCAGTTCAGCTGCTTCATCTTACGCTGTGTTAATCTGTGGTGGCCTCTGCTCAGGTGTGCAAGCGGCACCTTCAGGCTGGGAGCTACTGTGGGACTCCGCTGCACCCTCCCCTGCGTGGGAACAGAAGCCACTGCAGGTGTACTTGTGGGTGTGGTTGCGGGTGTGCTTGTGTGCTTGTGTGTGTGTCCCCTGCATGGGAGCAGAAGCTACTGCAGGTGTACGTTTGTGTGTGCGTGTGGGTGTGGGTGTGGGTGTGGGTGTGGGTGTGGGTGTGGGTGTGAACGTGGTTCAGGTGTAGGGGCATATGTAGTGTGTTTTTCTAGTGGTCAAGAGCAGAACACAGATATATGTTCTTTGTCTGGTCATGCTGTAAAGACGATGGTGAACGTAACCAGGGTGTTAGGCATACTCATTCATTGTTAGGTAGGCAGCGTTATGGTACCTTATGTGTGAGTGATGATGGAAGACGAGCCATGAGGATGACAGATACAATGGGTTGCTGTGGCAAGCTCTCACTCTCATTGTATCTGTTATCCTCTTGGCTCCAGACTGTGCAAGAAACGTGTGGCATGTTTGTTTCTGGTGAGGTGGGCATTGTTAAGGACGTCTAGCTTGAGAGTAGTTAATGGTTTCTTGTGTAAATCTTCCACCCTCATCGTACCACATTCCTAGCCTCAGATCGTGCGAGGCGTGTGAATGCAATGTTTTGGAAGACACAGTTATCAAAAGAACGCCCTGCACAAACCTGAGTGCATTTTTGGGGTGTGTGTGTGTGTGTGTGTGCGTGTGCGTGTGTGTGTGCGTGCGTGCGTGTGTGTGTGCGTGTGTGTGCGTGTGTGTGTGTGTGTGTTTGTGTGTGCGCATGCGTGTGTGTGTGCGCATGCGTGTGTGTGTGCGCGAGCTATGGCTGTGCAAAGCTATAGAAAATTCGTCCTCCACTATCTCATCCCAATTCCTATACCATTTGGGATGTTTTTACTTACATTCCTTTTCTGTCTGTTCGGGTTATGTTGCTTCTTGAATGGTCGCCCAGTCCAGCTGTCTTGTGTGAATCTACAACATATGGAAAGGGTGTACACTGTTGATGGCTGCGCAGTCTGCCTTCCTTGCGTGAATCTAGATTTTAAGGAGGACATGTGCAATCACTCTGTGGTTGATATATCACGGTGCTTTATTTCCATACGTGTGCTAAAATATCACCCCTGATCTCAAGAACAAGCCCGCACAGGCAAGAAAGTTGTCCAGACTAACGACCCTGTCCAGACTAGAGACCCGTCAAAACTAGGGACCCGTTCAGACTAGAGACCCGTCCAGACTAGCGACCCTGTCCAGACTAGAGACCCTGTACAGACTAGAGACCCTGACCAGACTAGAGACCCTGTCCAGACTAGAGACCCTGTCCAGACTAGAGACCCTGTCCAGACTAGAGACTCTGTCCAGACTAGACAATCGTCTAGACCAAAGACCCTGTCCAGTATCAAAGTTGTGTTTTCTGTTCCCCCCCTCTACACGCCGCTTAATTCCAACTTGTTCTTGACTCCGCCCACACAGGACCCGACTCTGGAGGGAGAGCGCATCCTGCACGAGCTAGAGGTCCTGTCTCCTGCAGATTTGTTGGACCAGCTGCTGGGCACCACCCTGTCCTGCGCCCTGCAGCTGCTGGCGAGCAGCACAGGCGCGCGTGTGGAAGCGGTGGCAGACGTGGCACTGAAATATCAAAGGTGCGAGGGGCAGGATGTGGCTGCTGATGTGTCTGGCGAGCAGGACAGGCGCGCGAGTGGAAGCGGTGGCAGACATGGCACTGAAATATCAAAGGTGCGAGTGGCAGGATGTGGCTGCTGATGTGTCTGGCGAGCAGCACAGGCGCGCATGTGGAAGCGGTGGCAGACGTGGCACTGAAATATCAAAGGTGGAGAGTGGCAGGATGTGGCCGCTGATGTGTCTGGCGAGCAGCACAGGCGCGCGAGTGGAAGCGGTGGCAGACGTGGCACTGAAATATCAAAGGTGGAGAGTGGTTAGATGCAACTGTTGAATTTTCTTTTTCTAGCTGTTGTTGCTGTTGCTGCTGGCAAGGAGCCTTACTGATGTACTTACTGAGGTACTTACTGAGGTATTTACTGAGGTATTTACTGATGTACTTACTGATGTATTTACTGATGTACTTACTGAGGTATTTACTGAGGAACTTACTGAGGTTCTTACTGAGGTTCTTACTGAGGTTCTACTGAGGTATTCACTGATGTACTTACTGAGGTACTTACTGAGGTATTTACTGAGGTACTTTCTGAGGTATTTACTGAGGTATTTACTGAGGTGCTTACTGAGGTGCTTACTGAGGTTCTTACTGAGGTGCTTACTGAGGTACTTACTGAGGTACTCACTGAGGTACTTATTGAGGTACTAACTGATGTACTTACTGAGGTACTTACTGAGGTTCTTACTGATGTTCTTACTGAGGTACTTTACTGAAATACTTACTGATGTACTTACTGAGGTACTTACTGAGGTACTTACTGAGGTACTTACTGATGTACTTGCCCTCCTTTGCCACTTCTGCTCGGCCTACCAGAGCCTTCCGGCGCTGTAAATGTCTACATGCTTTGCACATGTTTAGGGTTGGCCAGAACCATAAATATACGGTGTATATACAGTAAGTTTGGCAGGGAAATCACCAAATATACGGTCATATACGGTGTATATATATGGTTCTGGCCAGCCCTACACATGTTTTTCGAAAAAGAAAAAAGATTACTATCTCAGCCATCTGCATTGCTACATTCCTGCCCTACCGCGCTCGCAGGGCCTACCAAAGCCTAACTTCCAGTGCTGAAAAATAGTTACAGCTTGCACTTACACACCATACCATCTCAACCACGTGTTTCACTGCCCTGCCAAACACACAGGGCCTACCAGAGCCTCATCTCCAGTGCTGGAAGTCTTTCTAACAACGGAAACCTGGTGCCGTCCTCTGTTTCCAGTGCCTCCTGCACTCGGCCCCTGTTTGCCCCCATGCTCGGCAGGCAAGTGTGCACAGATATACCTGAGCAATATTTATTATATTCGTGCAACATTTATTGTAATTGTGCAACAATTATATCTGTGATGTAAAGCATGCGGGGTTGCGTGAAGTGTGTAATTGACGTGAAGCTCGTGCGTATGAAAGGATCCATTTTATATGCGTGCGTGCATCGACATTGACGTGAAACGCATGCATGCGAAGAGATTCATATTAGTTGGAGTGCAGCGCATGCATGTGAGGAGATTCGCTTTAGTTGGTATGCGTGCATCGACATTGATGTGAAACGCATGCATGTGAAGAGGTTCGCTTTAGTTGGGGTGCATGCATCGATATTGACATGAAGCACATGCCTATAAAAGCGTTTATTTTGAATGCCTCTTGCTCTTGGCCCCTTTCTTCTAATACTGAGCATACAAGTCTGAATTTTATAAACTCATTTAGTGCTTGCTGCATAATAATCGGCAAAGAAAATGATGATGCGTTGGAGACACGTTGTTTGGAATTTCACAAGTTGAAGGCATACTGCAGCATGCCGTATAGAAATCAGGGAACTGGATGCCAGACGCCCGATACTCAAGTTAAAACCTGATGGGCGTAAAAAGCATATAGAATAAGGCAGCGATTCACCGACGGCTAAGGTTGGCGAGAAAATTGCAAATACGATGTGTATATGTGGTTATTTTGGCAGGGACTTTGTCAGATATATGGTCATATGGTCACATACGGCGTACATACACGGTTCTGGTCCACCCTAAAAATGGCTTGAAGGCATGCTAGTGAGGTGGGTACTGGAGCTAGTAGTGGTGAGTGCTGGAGCTAGTGCGTACTGGTGCTAGTAGTGGTGAGTACTAGGTCTAGTGAGTAGTAGTGAGTACTGGAGCTAGTGAGTAGTAGTGCTAGTAGTGGTGAGTACTGGAGCTAGTAGTGGCCAGAGAACTATGAGCAAGACGAGGTGGTAAGATAAGATAAGGTGATTGCTATAGCACAATGAAGACAAGCAAGAGAACACAGTGGAGAAAGATGGACAGGGTGGGTGACATATTGTTATGTAGGCAGGCTACGTAAGAAAAAACAGGTGGTCACATTGCACATATTGTTATGTAGGCAGGCTACGTAAGAAAAAATAGGTGGTTACATTGCACATATTGTTATGTAGGCAGGCTACGTAAGGAAAAACAGGTGGTCACATTGCACATATTGTTATGTGGTCACATTGCACATATTGTTATGGTGGCAGGCTACGTAAGAAAAAACAGGTGGTCACATTGCACATATTGTTATGTGGTCACATTGCACATATTGTTATGGTGGCAGGCTACGTAAGAAAAATTAGGTGGTCACATTGCACAGAGATTGACGCGTGCAACACAGAGGAGGAGGCTGAAGAGGATATCTCAGCGGGCTAAAATTCGACAAGTAGTTTTTGACTGGCAAGCTTCAAGGAGAGAGCCTTTGCATGTTGCTGCTGCTTTGGTTTTGTTTGAAGTACAAGTACGAGCGAGGAAGAAGAAAAAGAAAACGTCACGCAATCAGTGAGAAACCACTCCCCACTTTATTGAAGGGGGAAAGGAGCCATGTTGGTACCGGGCATTGTAAGCGTTCTTCTCCAAAGTAACGGGTACAGCTGTGTTGGGCAGGCAGATGCAGTTGAGCACTTAACTACAAAACTGCTCCTTCTCTCAATTGTTGTGTGTGGGGAGCGACACACCCACGCACACTCGCACACACACATACACACATGCACACACATAGACGCACATTCACACACACACGCACACACACAAACACACATGCACACGCACACAAGTACACACACATACATGCACACACATACACACACAACACAAATGTGCTTCCAGGCAGCTGCGGGGCTTTGAGGAGGGAGCGTTGGAGCTTCTGGTGGAGGAGCTGTGCTTTGTAGAGCAGGTGAGAAAGTTGTTGTGTGCATTGCTAATAGCAATTTGCTATATGCGTTCTGG
>Ga0307942_1002234_pt1 | contig 15672 bp, 19 predicted proteins | sample OrgLakmetagen175_FD_201846 | JGI IMG/M metagenome (GOLD analysis project Ga0307942, IMG submission 201846) | Saline water microbial communities from Organic Lake, Antarctica - #175 | ecosystem: Environmental > Aquatic > Non-marine Saline and Alkaline > Saline | place: Antarctica: Organic Lake...
AAGCACACACACACACACACACACATCATATCACTGTCGTAAGCACACACACATCATATCACTGTCGTAAGTGCACGCATATCATATCACTGTCGTAAGCACACACACATCATATCACTGTCGTAAACACACACACACACATCATTTCACTGTCGTAAGCACACGCACATCATATCACTGTCGTAAGCACACACACATCATATCACTGTCTTAAGTGCACACACACATCATATCACTGTCGTAAGCACACACACACATCATATCACTGTCGTAAGCACACGCACATCATATCACTGTCGTAAGCACACACACACACACACACACACACCATATTACTGTCGTAAGTGCACGCACACATCATATCACTGTCGTAAGCACACGCACATCATATCACTGTCGTAAGCACACACACACACACACACACACACACACACACCATATCACTGTCGTAAGTGCACGCACACATCATATCACTGTCTTAAGTGCACATACACATCATATCACCGTCGTAAGCACACACACATCATATCACTGCCGTAAGCACACACACACATCATATCACTGTCGTAAGCACACACACATCATATCACTGCCGTAAGCGCACACACACACACATCATATCACTGGCGTAAGCACACATACATTATATCACTGTCGTAAGCACACACACATCATATCACTGTCATAAGTGCACACACACATCAATATCACCATGCTCTGTGTGCGCAACCCTCCTTCACTCAGGCCGCCGCCCTAGTCAGCCGCCTGGACGCCACCTCTGCCGATCTGGAGACCACTGCCGCTGAGCTGGACGCAACAAAATCTGAGCTGAACGCAACAAAGTCTGAGTTGGGCGCAACAAAGGCTGAGTTGGGCACGACCTCGCAAGCCTTGGTGCGTTCGTTCTTGATTTACTGAGCAAATTTACTAGAAATGATTGTGTGGGGTATCTTGAGCTGGATGCGAGGGAGTCATAATGATGTGTTAATGTGTTTGGACGCAACGTCGCAAGCCTTGGTGCGTTCTTTCTTGATTTACTGAGCAAATTTTCTAGAAATGACTGTGTGGGGTATTTTGAGCTGGATGCGAGGGAGTCTAATGATGTGTTAATGTGTTTGGACGCAATGTCGCAAGCCTTGGTGCGTTCTTTCTTGATTTACTGAGCAGGTATAGTAGTGATGACTGTGTGGGGTATCTTGAGCTGGATGCTCAGGAGTCAGATCTGGTCATAATTATGTGTTGATGTGTTTGGACGCAACGTCGCAAGCATAGTCTATGTGTATTTCATACTGTTTAACATGTCTGGGGAAAAACAGCACCTTGAGCTGGGCGCAGGAATGCCATATCTAGGTACACATAAGTTTGGCTATATCTAGGTACACATAAGTTTGGCTAGGGCTTAATCTTAAAAGTTGGTACTTCTATTTGAATGCCATATCTAGGTACACAAGTTTGGCTAGGGTTTAATCTTATGAGTTGGTACTTCTATTTGAATGCCATATCTAGGTACACATAAGTTTGGCTAGGGTTTAATCTTATGAGTTGGTACTTCTATTTGAATGCCATATCTAGATACACATAAGTTTGGCTAGGGTTTAATCTTATGAGTTGGTACTTCTATTTGAATGCCATATCTAGGTACACATAAGTTTGGCTAGGGTTTAATCTTTTGAGTTGGTACTTCTATTTGAATGCCATATCTAGGTACACATAAGTTTGGCTAGTGTTTAATCTTATGAGTTGGTACTTCTATTTGAATGCCATATCTAGGTACACATAAGTTTGGCTAGTGTTTAATCTTATGAGTTGGTACTTCTATTTGAATGCCATATCTAGGTACACATAAGTTTGGCTAGGGTTTAATCTTATGAGTTAGCACTTCTATTTGAATGCCATATCTAGGTACACATAAGTTTGGCTAGGGTTTAATCTTTTGAGTTGGTACTTCTATTTGAATGCCGGGCAGGGTATCTTGAGCTGGGCGCTATGTAGTCTGGGTATGTCGTTCATAGTATTTGCATTTTTTACATCATTTTCTTTCAGACGTGCCATGCAGGGTGTCTTGAGCTGGGCGCGCGTGAAATAAACGCGCGCGTTATTTTGACGCGCGCGTGCGTAATCGCGCACGCGTGTGCGTGATTTTTTTTGTGCGCGCGTTCAACGATTAATTACGCGCGCGCACAAAAGAAACAAGTGCGTTGTTTTACGAAATGCATCTGTCAGACGTGCCATGCAGGATGTCTTGAGCTTTAGTTGTATGCACTCAGGGCTCAATGACACTAGATATGTACGCATTGCAGTCACAGCTGCATTATTTTCTATAAGATCGTGCAGGCTGGCTGATAGGGATATGCAACTGGCACATGTCATGACACACACACACACACAAACACACACACACACATGCACACACAGGCAGCTGTGTGGGACACACATACACACACATACACAGGCAGCTGCACACGACACACACACATGCACACATGCACACACATCCATGCCAATCCATACACACTCACGCTCACACACACAGACAGCTGCGCAAGACAGACATGCACACACATACACAGACAGCTGCGCAGGACAGACAGACACACACATACACAGCCAGCTGCGTGGGACACACATACACACACATACACAGGCAGCTGCACATGACACACACACTACACACATGCACACACACACACAAACACACACACATGCACACACAGGCAGCTGTGTGGGACACACATACACACACATACGCAGGCAGCTGCACATGACACACACATGCACACACATCCATGCCAATCCATACACACTCACGCTCACACACACAGACAGCTGCGCAGGACTGAAATACACACACATACACAGCCAGCTGCGTGGGACACACATACACACACATACACAGGCAGCTGCACGTGACACACACACACATCCGTGCCAATCCATACACACTCACGCTCACCCACACAGACAGCTGCGCAGGACACAAAAACACACACATACACAGGTAGCCGCACGTGACACACACGCACACACACACGCACGTATACACACAGGCAGCTGCGCAGGACACGCTGGCTGAGGCTCGCTTGGAAGGCATAAATATCAACGGCCAGGCTACAAGTCTTAGGGCTCAGACATCCGAGCTGCGGGAGCGAGTGGCTGCATTGGAGTTCCGTGAGGAGCAGCTGCAAAGCCAGGTGTGTGGTTGTGCGTGTATGTGTATACGTGCGTGTGGGTGTGAGGGTGTGCGTTTTGGTGTGGGTGTGGGGATAGGGGTGGATGTGGATGTGGATGTGATTGGGTGTGTCTGTGTGTGCATGTCTATTTGTGTATCTAATCGGGCGTGTGTGTTTGTGTATATGTGGGAGTGTATTCGTGTGTGTGAATTTGTGAGTATGTGTGCATGTGCGTGTAAGTAAGTGTGTGTATGTGTGAGTGAGTGTGTATGTAAATGCGGTTCTGGCCAACCCTATAAATGCACCTATGTCAAATGATCTCTGACAGCCACAGTATAGTCTGGTGGTTCCACAAAATCACTCCCTGCGTGTGTGTGTGTGTGAATACGGTTCTGGCCAACCCTATAAATGCACCTATGTCAAATGATCTCTGAAAAAGAACAGCCACAGTATATTCTGGTAATTCCACAAAATCACTCCCTGCATGTGTGTGTGTGCATACGGTTCTGGCCAACCCTATAACTGCACCTATGTCAATTGATCTCTGAAAAAGAACAGCCACAGTATAGTCTGGTGGTTCCACAAAATCTCTCCCTGCGTGTGTGTGTGTGTGTGTGTGTAAATACGGTTCTGGCCAACCCTATAAATGCACCTATGTCAAATGATCTCCGAAAAAGAACAGCCGCAGTATAGTCTGGTGGTTCCACAAAATCACTCCCTGCGTGTTTGTGTGTCTGTGTGTGTGTTTGCTTATGCCTCTGTCCAATGACCCCTGTTAAAGAAAAGAGGAAAGAAAAACTACGCAGGCAGTGAAAACCAATGCCCACATTAATAAGGAAAAGGAGCCACTTCGGTATTGAGTACCGATGCCTATGTCCAATGACCCCTGATAAAGAAAAGAAGAAAGAAGAACTACGCAGGCAGTGAAAACCAGTGCCCACATTAATAAGGAAAAGGAGCCACTTCGGTACCGAGTACCGATGCCCATGTCCAATGACCTGTGTGTGTGTATGTGTGTGTGTGTGTCTTTGACTAGAGGAGCAACTGGAAGCACTTGTGACAACTAAATCATAACTCACAGTGTGCATGCCTAAGTTACTCAGCCTCTCTATGCTTATATTACTCACAGCATGCATGCTTATAATACTCAGCCTCTCTATGCTTATAATGCTCACAGTGCGCATGCTTATAATACTCAGCCTCTCTATGCTTATGCCTCTCTATGCTTATAATGCTCACAGTACGCATGCTTATAATAGTCAGCCTCTCTATGCTTATGCCTCTCTATGCTTATGCCTCTCCGTCAGGCAGCTTCACTCGAGGAGCAGAGCAGTGGCCTTCTAAAGGAGCTCACAATCAAACATTGTGAAAGCATGACACTCTCAATCTGCCTCTGTAAATATGCCTCTATCAATATGCCTCTCACAATATGCCTCTTTCAATGTGCCTCTCCCTCAATGTGCCTCTCCCTCAATATGCCTCTCTCAATGTTCCTCTTTCAATGTGCCTCTCCCTCAATGTGCCTCTCCCTCGATATGCCTCTCTCAATGTTCCTCTTTCAAAATGCCTCTCCCTCAATATGCCACTATGTATGTGCCTCTGTCAGGTGGCCTCACTCAAGGAGCAGAGCAGTGGCCTTAAAAAGAGCTCACAATCAAACACTCACCGAGAATGCTTGCCTCTCTCAAAATGCCTCTATCAATTTGCCCCTATCAAAAATGTGCCTTTGTCAGGTGGACTCGCTCGAGGAGCAGAGCAGTGGCTTTGAATAGAGCTCACAACCAAACACTCACCGTGAATGCATGCCTCTCTCAAAATGCCTCTATCAATTATCCCCTATCAAAATGTGCCTCCGTCAGGTGGCCTCACTCGAGTAGCAGAGCAGTGGCCTTCAAAACGAGCTCACAATCAAACACTCACCGTGATTGCAAGCCTTTCTCAAAATGCCTCTTTCGATTATCCCCTATCAAAATGTGCCTCCGTCAGGTGGACTCACTCGAGGAGCAGAGCAGTGGCCTTGAAAAGAGCTCACAACAAAACACTCACTGTGAATGCTTGCCTCTCTCAAAATGCCTCTATCAATTTGCCCCTATAAATATGTGCCTCCGTCAGGTGGACTCGCTCGAGGAGCAGAGCAGTGCCTCTCTCAAAATGCCTCTGTCAATTTGCCCCTATTAATATGTGCCTCCGTCAGGTGGACTCACTCACTCGAGGAGCAGAGCAGTGGCCTTCAAAACGAGCTTACAACCAAACACTCACCGTGAATGCTTGCCTCTCTCAAAATGCCTCTTTCAATTATCCCCTATCAAATATGTGCCTCCGTCAGGTGGACTCACTCGAGGAGCAGAGCAGTGGCCTTCAAAACGATCTCAGTGCTGAGCGTGCAGCCCGTGCTGCGGCAGAGATCCGCCTAGAGACGGCCTACGCATCTCGGTGAGCTTGTGTTGCAAATCCCTTGTTGTATGTGCGTGCGTGCGTGTGTGTATGTATATGCATGTGTGTGTGCATGTGTGTGTGCGTGTGTCTACGTGTGTGGCGCCTTGTCCTTATTGAATGCAGTCACTCCCCTCAGAGCATAAGCGGTTTCAGTTCCAATCTGTTCCAATCAGTTTCCGATCTGTTCCAATCTGTTCCAATCTGTGGCAGTCACTCCCCTCAGAGCACAAGCGGCTCCAGTTCCAATCAATTTCCAATCAGTTCCAATCAGTTCCAATCCGTGGCAGTCACTCCCCTCAGAGCATAAGCGGCTCCAGTTCCAATCTGTTCCAATTTGTTCCAATCAGTTCCAATCTGTGGCAGTCAATCTCCTCAGAGCACAAGCGGCTCCAGTTTCAATCTGTTCCAATATGTGGCAGTCACTGCCCTCAGAGCACAAGCGGCTCCAGTTCCAATCAGATTCCAATTTGTTCCAATCAGTTCCAATCTGTGGCAGTCACTCCCTTCAGAGCATAAGCGGCTCCAGTTCCAATCTGTTCCAATCAGTTCCTTCCAGTCTGTTCCAATCAGTTCCAATCTGTGGCAGTCACTCCCCTCAGAGCATAAGCGGCTCCAGCTCCTGCTTTGATGTGTGCAGCAGCTTTCATGCCTGTGCAGCTTTTTGTCATTGTTATTCAAGCCGCGATTGGTGTGAATTTCCAAGCCAATTTCCTTGGACGGCTCTTGAATAACACCATCGAATGGGGGGGTGGCATCTGCTTTTTGTCTTTGTTCTTCAAGCCGCGATTGGTGTGAGTTTCCAAGCCAATCTACTTGGACGGATCTTGAACGACACCATCAAATGGGGGGGTGGCTTCCGCTTTTTGTCTTTGTCCTTCAAGCCGCGATTGGTGTGAAGCTTCAAGCCAATTTACTTGGAGGCTTTGAATGACAGCATCGAATGGGGGGGTGGCATCCCTCAAGCCCTGTGCGTAGCACACACACACACTCACACACGCACACACACACACACACACACACACACACACACTCTTCACTCAAGGGCATGCCCATGGAAGGCGTTCAATTATGCTGTCCTTTATGGATCTGTTTCCCTTTGCAATATAAAAATAGGCTGGAGTGCCTCTCAGGCTCACCAGATTGGGCTTATACTGGGAGGGGTGTGGGTCATGAATGCCTGAAGCTGGCCAGAACCTTAAATACCCACCGTATATGACCATATATTTGGTGATGTTTGGTGCTACGTCAGTATGTGGCAATGATAGACCCTAGAAATATGATGTATGCACTAGCGATGATGATGGATGAGCGAGGCCTTTACACACTCGTGCACCTGCATGCTGCTGCGACAAGGCGTGCAAATAGGGTTGGCCAGAACCGTATGTGCACCATATATTTGGTGATTTTCCTGCCAAAATTACCGTACACGCACTGTGTACATAAATGGTTCTAGCCAACCCTACAAATACCTGATAGACGTGTCGGATCCTTACTGCTATTTCCAGCTCACAGCAAACTCCCATTTTTTGGGACCCCATTAAGGTCAAGATTGCTCCGAAGAAGGAGTGTGTGCTTCCCGCACTTTTCTGTATGTCAGCAAAAGCGCAGCAAAGCCTCCATTTTGCTCGCTGCAAGCTGCAGAGTTGAGCTGGCTGTGTGTGTGTGTGAGGTCGTGTGTGTATGTTTGTGTGTGTGTGTGTGAGCACAAGATGCTCTTGCTCGTAAGCACCTGGAGGCGGCAGTGACCACTTGTGAGTTAGGGTTGGCCAGAACCGTATAAATACGCCGTACAAATTTGCAAAAATTCCCTGCGGTGAAGACCATACATACGGCGTAAATCTACGGTTCTGGCCAACCGTACACTTGTCGCTTTGCAATTTCTGCACTACAATGACTTTAGTTTTTGCAAGGCTGAGCTGCTGCAAGCTGTTGCGAGCGCAAGTTGTCAATGTGTGTGTGAGTGTGTTGAAACTTTTATTTGTCTAACTAAATTGCTTTCTGCTCTTTTAGGGCTGAGCTGCTGCAAGCTGTTGCGAGCGGCACTGTCATTTATAACTTTTATTTATCTAACTAAACTGCTTTCTGCTCTTTTAGGGCTGAGCTGCTGCAAGCTGTTGCGAGACGGCACTGTCAATTAAAACTTTTATGTATCTAACTAATCTGCTTTCTGCTCTTTTAGGGCTGAGCTGCTGCAAGCTGTTGCGAGACGGCACTGTCAATTAAAACTTTTATTTATCTAACTTAACTCACAAAGTCGCTGACGCACGTTGCTCTCTCTCTCTCTCTCCTTCCCTCTCTCTCTCTCTCTCTCTCTCTGATCTTTTTAGGGCTGAGATGTTGCAAGCGCGCGTACTCTAACTAAACCAACTAAACTCACAAAGTCCCTAACACACGTTTCTCTCTCTGTGTGGTCTTTTTAGGGCCGAGATGTTACAAGCGCGTGTGCTTGCACGCAAGCGCATGGACGCGGCACTGTTTATCCAGCGCTGCTACCGGCATTGGCAAAGCCGAGTAGGCGCACAGAGCCGCTCGGCCCAAGTGGGAGCAGCCCTTGTGTGCGACTCCATGTCTGTCCTGCGCGTGAGTTTTTTAATCACAGCGTTATATGTTTCAAAGAGAACGCGACTTATTGTCTGTATATATAGATTAAATGGAGGCAGCCCTTGTGTTCGGCTCCATGTCTGTGCTGCGCGTGAGTTTTTGATTAAGCATAATATGTTTGAACGGTAACATAACTTATTGTCTGTATATATAGATTAAATGGAGGCAGCCCTTGTGTGCGGCTCCATGTCTGTCCTGCGCGTGAGTATTTAATTAAGCGTAATATGTTTCAAAGAGAACATACCTTATTGTCTGTATATATGGATTAAATGGAGGCAGCCCTTGTGTGCGACTCCATGTCTGTCCTGCGCGTGAGTACTTGATCACAGCGTAATTCAAAACAAACTTGAAAGGGATGTTTATTGTCATTGAATTTGGATTATGTGCGAATATACGTGTTGCTGTTTCAAGAGCGTTGCATATCCTGCCACACAACAGGAAGCATGCCACTTGTCTGTAAGGAAGCAGTCCATGTGCAGCAAGGCACTCATCCCACACAGGCTTTACACACTACCACATGGACACGTGCAGCACGACACTCATCACACACAGGCATCACACACACTACCACATGGACATGTACAGCACGGCACTCATCACACACAGGCATCACACACACTACCACATGGGCATGTACAGCACGGCACTCATCACACACAGGCATCACACATACTACCACATGGACATGTGCAGCACGGCACTCGTCACACACAGGCATCACACACACAATTACATGGGCAGACAAGACAGGAAGGCTTGATGTTGTACGTACAGGGTTGGCATTTTTTATACAGTGTATATACCTTTTATATGTATAATATATCGCCGCCCCTGGTTATCTTTTTGGGGGTGGCGGTGCGGTAATAATCTAGAACAATGGTTTATTGGCTCAATATATATTTATTGGTTCATTAAAACATTTATTGGTTCATTATATATTTATTTCTAGGGGGGGCGGTTCAGGGACAAAGGTATGGCGTTTTCAGCAGCACTAAGGACCATTCCATTTGCGTGCTCATTTCCTTAGTGCCCTGACCATGCCATTATCAGCAGGAAATTTACTATACACACGTATCTACCATGCACACTAATCTACCATGCACACTAGTCTATCCTAGGTACTTCCTCAGTGCCCTGACCATGCCATTTTTAGCAGGAATTCTACTATACACACGTATCTACCATACACACTAATCTACCATACACACTTATCTACCATACACACTAGTCTACCATACATACCAGTGTACGGTGTGTATTCACAGATCTGGCCAACTCTATTTATGTACGGTACGGTGACGCAGATGTGGCCAACCCTGACCCCTTGCTCACACACACACACACACACTCGCACAGCAAGGGCACAAGACCCTGACTCCTTGCTCATACATACACACACAAACACTCAAACACAAACACACACATACACACACGCACAGCAAGGGCACAAGACCCTGACTCCTTGCCCATACATACACACACAAACACTCAAACACACACACACACACATACACACACACACACACACACGCACAGCAAGGACACAAGACCCTGACTCCTTGCTCACACATACACAGGACGGCTTGAACGGCATCTTCGGTGCGTTTGTTGGCAAGAGCAAGGAGCTGGAGGCGTCGCGGTCTTTGGCACGTCGGCTGGCCTCAGCCGCCCCGATCCTAAGTCAGCAGCAGCAGCAGCAGCAACAGCAGCAACAGCAGCAGCAGCAACGACAGCAACAGGCTCGGCAATCTGGGGGATCACAGCAGGTAGCTTGAAGTTTGTGCTTCTCACCTTAGGCGCAAAGCGTGCCTCCCTCAGACCTTCATGCCGTGTTCCCATTTCCTCACGGTAGTACGAAGATTGTGTAAGAATAACCCGGTTGCAGGGGCATGGTACTGTAGAGTTAGATCAGAAAATAAAGTGTGGTGGAAACCGCTAGGAGAGGTGAGTGTCATAGCCGGGGGGGGCCACAGGCGTTTTGTAGGTTTGCATATACACGGAGGATCAATGGAGAACTGGTCTGGATCATTGGATGGAGAACTGGATCAAGGGAGCCTTGCTCACACACACACACACACACAAACACATCCACACACACACACACACACACAGAGCCACGGGCCCTTGGGCCACCCCAGCAGAAGCCACGGAGCCTACTACGCAGCTTCCCTCCAAACCCCTCCTCGCGCGCGCAGCAGCAAAGCAGCCAGCACAGGCTCCGTCCCTAACACCACACAGCAGCAAGCAGTGGACGGGGGTATGGCGCCTCGACGCCGCCCACCTGCATACAGCGCACCAGTGGCTTCAGCCCCTCCTGCTGAGGCCCACCACCGGCAGCAGGCACTTGGCTTCCCTTCCCCACACAGAGGTGACGGTGTACACAAAGGCGGCGGTGTACACAGAGGCGACGGTGTACACAGAGGTGACGGTGTACACAGAGGCGACGGTGTACACAGAGGTGACGCTGAACACAGAGGTGACGCTGTAGACATACAGCAGAGCAGCAGCAGCACATACAGTATCCCTGCCAGTGCCGTTGCTACACCCAGCGTGCCTGCGGCTTTGCCCGTGCCCAGAACTCTGCAACGGCAGGTGCTGGGTGCAGAGCAGCAGGTGCCGGGTGCAGAGCAGCAGGTGCCGGGTACAGAGCAGCAGGTGCCGGGTACAGAGCAGCAGGTGCCGGGTACAGAGCAGCAGGTGCCGGGTACAGAGCAGCAGGTGCCGGGTACAGAGCAGCAGGTGCCGGGTGCAGAGCAGCAGCCGGGGTCCAGCGGGAAGGCATGCGTGCCTGCCCGTATCAACGGAGCAGACCCTCCTGAGGATGCAGCACGTGCGGCCGTGCGAGCGGAGATAGACAGTGGCGGTGTTGATGGGGACGGCAAGCTCCCCCTGCCCCGCCTGCCGGAGTCCTGAACATGATATCTGGCACTATTGCATAGTTAATTGCCATCAGCCAATTGCCATCAGCCAGAGACTCGGGCTGTAGGCCATCCTTGTAACCCTTGCAACCCTTGCATAGTTAGGCGTGCGCAAAGGCAGCAATCAAGCGACCTCCTTCTTTGTGACATTCCTTGCCTCTCCATTCTTACGAACCACGTTGCGTATGACCTCGTCTGCCGGAGGGCTGAGAGGATGATCTGTAGGGCTGGCCAACACCACCATACGTGTATGTGGTGTTCTTGGCAGGGTTGCACGCTCATATATCGTGTCTTGAAACGGCTTGGGTCCTGATGGCCTGGCATCACCGAATAATTAGGCGTTCGTAAAGGCAGTATGTAGCACATCCGTAGGGTTGGCCAGAACCGTATATATACACCGTATATGACCGTATGTATGGTGATTTCCCTGCCATAAGTACCGTATGTACACCGTACATACATATAGTTATATGGTTTTGGCCAACCCTACACATTCGTGACTCCCATGTACATACTTTGACTCTCCGGTGCACTCTGTGAACTTTGCTCCGTGTGCACTCTGTAAACTTTGCTGCTACACTTGTTCATACTAGACGTGCCCTTTTCAGTACTATTATCAACTCTCATCAGAAGCCGGTTTCAGGCCAAGCCTGCAACCCTCTTGATCCCCATTGATTGTTCCTTTCCTTTTCGCGGTGGAGCGAAGAGCTTTACGGCACTCGGTACCAAAGTGGCTCCTTTTCCTTGATTAATGTGGGGAGTGGTTTTCACTGCCTGCGTAGTTTTCTTTTTCGTTTTCTTGACTCTCCCGTGTGCTGAAGCGTCTGCTTACAATGGTTCCTGCGATGACGGAGGGTGAGATTGTTCCAACCTGCGCAGCTTTTTTTTTTCTTCGATCGCGAGCAGCAAACCCAAGTTGTAAGTAGTGTATATATGTTTACAGCATTTGATTGGCTGAAATTAAGAGCGAAGACAAACTCAACTGAGGTTTACTACGAAAGAAAAGAAAAGAATAGAAAAGAAAAGACTCCGCTGGTAGTGATGACACAGCCAGCATGATAAGGGAGGGGGCTACATAGGTGCCCGCACCAGGCAACCCCCCACCACGCAAACAATTAAAAAGAAACTAACGTGGGTCAGGGGGGTTGTGTGCCGTAGCACCCGGACCAATCCTTGACTGTTGTTGCTTGTGTTATATTGCAGTGCATACCTTGTTTTTTATGAGTGCAGATGCATGTCTGATGGAGTGACAACGATGACGATCTAGCAAAACTCAGTTTGACGCAGGAATTCCACCTTTTTGATGGCTGCAAATGGGGTTGACCTTCTGCCGGCCAGGTTGTTAAACTGATCGACTGTTGGCTGGCGCTGCCAGCCACAAAAGTCTTCAATTACAGAGCAAAAATGGTTACAATGGGAATTAACCTTCAGCCAGGTCGTTTGGCTGATCGGCTGCTGACTGGTCTCGGCCAGCTATAATTAAAGCACAAAAAGAAAGAGAAAAAGTGGTGTTCTGCTGAGAAAGGAAATAATGAACCAGTTGTTTGGGCCGCTGAAAAGTCCTCAAAATAAGGTGTAAACAAAAAGGTGGATTGCTTTGGCAATGGATTGGAGGACACTTCCTTGGATGTGGTGGCAGTGGAGGTGTGGATGTGAGAGCTGATATTTACTTTGGTGCATTGAGGTTGGGCAATCTGTGGCTGGATATATGGGAGTAGCCATGAATGATTGTGGCTGCTATAGCTGCTAGCTTTGCACGTGAGATGGTATTGGTTATACCAACGCCTCTTGGGTGGCTGCACGTGTTAAGATACTTTTAAGCAAGGGTGGTATACGCCTGATCCTGTGTCTTGCCTTTCTTCGTAATTTTTAGACTGCCATCAGTGTACGTCCAGTCCCGCAATTCTTGTATTTTACGAATCAGGTTTGGGCTGGAGCTCTGTTGCTGGGTCGCTTTGTCGGAGCACTGGGTTCAACCACCAAGTTGGTCCGAGGTACTTCTTTTATCTTCGAGGCCTTGTGGAGTTTGACGAAGGTGGTCGTTGGGTAGTTTCCTTACCTTATTAAGGCCAGGAGTCTCTTCAGTGCTAAGTGCAGAGGGGTAGGGATTGTCATGAATGTAATTGATTTCCCAATTTGCCTCAGGCATTCCTTTTGCAAGCTCTATTAGCCTGTTGTTGTTGTGGGCATTAAGGCTGTTTCTGACTTTAATATCCCATATGGCAATGATGCGCATATCCCATGTATGTTTGGGAAGTGGCGTCTGTATATTGTTTTCCAAAAGGATTAGTACTTCTGCATATTGGAGTGGTCTGATGGTATGGAGCCCAAGATTTTGCATACGACCTGGAATCTGTGGCAGAGCAACACGTAGGGAATTATGGTTATGGTTACAATGGTTACAACACGTAGGGAATTAAATTATGATCACATCTTCATTTCAGGAGGGAAAAACTTTAAGGTAACTGTTACCTCTGTGCTAAGGGCAGCAGCGTAAATGATATTTTTTGTTGCGAAGTACTTGGTGTTTTCATGTTAAATGGGATGGCAGGTGAAAATACCATTGAACTTGGAGAAGTAGGCGATGGTGCATTTTGCCGCAAAGATCTGATATCTTGGGTGTTCACTCCAGTATTGGGGTCATGGTCAAGGGGGGATGCCATTTTTTCTTTTGCGGCTAGGGCCCATTTTTGTAGGGCGGTTATAATGTGGGGGGGAAGCATCCGTGAAAAAGAGTATTTAATCTTTGATTTTTATATTTCAGGAGGTAGCAATGTCTTTGCATGTGACGAGGCCTACAAGCTCTGATTCATGGGAGGCGGGTGAATGTTGTCACGAAAGCCGTTGCATTTTGCCTCTTCAAAAGCCTTTTGTAGAGTACTGAGAGTAGAAGAGGGTAAGCATACCTTTGCAATTTCCATCTACTTTATGGATACAAGCTAACGCAGTAAACACTGTAGCAGCGTAGCAGCGTACATTTCTGGAGGATAGGGTTGTCTTGCACACTTCTACTGTGGCAGCGTACACTTCTGGAGGATAGGGCTGTCTTGTACACTTCTACTGTGGCAGTGTACACTTCTGGATGTATAGGGTCATCTGAGGGGGATTCGGTATCGTTTCCTTGGTGCTTTATGAGATCAATGCCAGTGATCCAGTGCTCGCAGCGCCCATTGGCTTCAATGTCTGCTAGAGGGTTGGTGGGCTGGAATAGAAATTTGACTTTGTTTCAAAGTTAAATGTCATAGGGCCAGGAAAAGCTCCGTGCTTGGTAGGCTGAAATCCCTTGTTTTTGAAGATCATTAGGGTGTGTGTCTGGTGGAGGTTGAGGCAGGTTTGGTGTCGAAATAACCTATTCGTACTTTTGGAGATGCGTCTTTAATTTTCACAGAAACTTTGCACTTGTGGCTCCCAGGTTGGCTTCCACAAGCTTCCACCAACACGTTGTTGAGATATCTTAAAGACCCCTTTTTTAGATGTTAGGGGCTTTGAGATATGATAGGACCTCTTTAACGACGGTTGAGCAAGTTAGTTGTCAAAAAAAAGGTAATTCACCAGGCTGTGAAAATTATCCACACACTGATCAAGGAAAAGAAATCCACTTTGAATTGAGTACCGAAAAACTCCTTTACAAGCAAGCACACAAAAAAACCGTTAGAGAGGTCCTATCATATCTTTATACGGACATGCTTTCAAGTTCTTATCCACATTTAAGGGTTGGCACAAACTGCGCTGTAAAGAACAGGCCGCGCAAAGAGTGCCAACCAGTTTGTTTATGATTTTAAATAATGCTTTGATGCTTTACTGCAGCAGTCCAGTTTTTTTGTGTTGCTCTACTGCATGTGGCGCTGCCTCTCAGCGATCAATCACCGTATATGAGTGGATCGATTTATAAGGGAGAGCTTGCGCAGGATCTCAAGTAACTAAAAGAAATAGTGCCGTCCAATTGTTTTCTGTCGTATTGCTCTTGCAGGTAGACCAAGCAACTAGAGGTACATTGCTGCTCTTAATTGTGTATGTCTGTGCATTTTGCATTTTGCATGTGTGTGTGTGTGTGTGTGTGTGAGTGTGGTGTGTGTGTGTTTGTGTTGTGTGTGTATGAGTATGTGTTGTGTGTGTGTGTGTGTGTGTGTGTGTGTGTGTTTGTGTTGTGTGTGTGTAAGAGTATGTGTTGCATGTGTTTTGCGTTTTGCATGTGTGTGAGTATGTGTGGTGTGTGGTGTGTGTGGTGTGGTGTGGTGTGGTGTGGTGTGGTGTGGTGTGGTGTGGTGTGGTGTGGTGTGGTGTGGTGTGGTGTGGTGTGTGTGTGATGTGTGTGATGTGTGTGTGTGTGTGTTTGTGTGTGTGTACGTGTGTGTGTGTGTGTGTGTGTGTGGGTATGTGTGTGTGTGAGTGTGTGTGTGTGATTGTGTGCAGTGTGTGTGTGCATGTGTGTGTGAGTGTGTGTGTGAATGTGTGTGTGTGTGTGTGTGTGTGTGTGTGTGTGTGTGTGTGTGTGTGTGTGTGTGTGTGTGAGAGTGAGTGTATGTGTGTGTGAGAGTGTGTGTGTG
>Ga0307942_1002238_pt1 | contig 15667 bp, 14 predicted proteins | sample OrgLakmetagen175_FD_201846 | JGI IMG/M metagenome (GOLD analysis project Ga0307942, IMG submission 201846) | Saline water microbial communities from Organic Lake, Antarctica - #175 | ecosystem: Environmental > Aquatic > Non-marine Saline and Alkaline > Saline | place: Antarctica: Organic Lake...
CCCTCTCCTCTTCCTCCTCCACCCAGCCCTGCTAGTAAGTTGAAATATGAGCGTGTAAGTCTCTTTGATGCCAATGTCGCAAACATTACTCGCTGGCGAACGGCCTGCAGACTCATTATTTCATATCACCGGAGCCTAGCAACGATCATGTCATCTTCTTCACTTATACTTCATTTTACAGTCCAACCGCCCTCTCCTCCTCCCATGCCCCCGCCTAGCTCTCAACAAGAAGCATCCCTACTGCGGCAGCTTCTTGCAGAGCTACAGGGTGGAGATGGGGTGTTGGATAAGTCCTGGGTTGGCTTTGACCCTTGCGGCGATGCATGGGCAGGAGTGACTTGTGAGATGGGGCAAGAGCAGATGCAGGTCGTGGGTCTTGACCTCTCTTTTCGAGAGTTTCGAGGTCCGCTTCCCCAGACGTTGGCTCTCCTCTTGCATCTCCAGACTGTGAGCTTCTTGGCAAACGAGTGAGTCATAGGGGGTAGCTATGCAAATTGTAAAAAAACGCTATCTAAAGCCAACTCATTCCCTAAATGGAGTGGTAAACCCTCATTACTTGCTCATTTGCAGCTTGCAAACACATATTTAATGCGAACAACCTAACTTTTGTGCTTATACATGTAGATTGGAAGGACCACTTCTTCCCTCCTACGCAAGCTTGCATAATCTGAAGGTGAAGCTCTGAAATGCCCACTACATAACGTGTTCTTGACAAAGGAGCTCTCTATTCTTTGTTTTAGGAAGCATCAGCGTGTACGTTCTAACCGCGTATGAAAAAAATGTTTTACCTGTAGCTTGTCCCTGTCCTTCTCTCTCAGGACTTAGATCTGGGATTGAACAGCTTGTATTCCACCATTCCACCAACCTGGGCTGGCGGAATGACCTCTCTCAGCCGTCTAGCCCTTGACAGCAACCCTGAATTGTGTGGATTTCTCCCAAGCGAGTGGACGGCTGATCCTCCAGCCGTTCAGCTCATTTTGACCTTCGACACGCGCTTAGGCCTGACCTGTTTGCCACGGAGTAACAGCACCTCTGGCTTGGTCCCTACTGGTGAGCAAATGCCTGAGTTATATGCTTTGAAACTCCTACAATGCATACAAAAATACAAACTGCAATGCAATTGCATGCTCGTAACGCAATATGTCCATGAATGTGCACTCAAAATCTTGACCGGTGCCTCTTTGATTGCTGCTCTCCCGCTCACCTGCCACCGGGTGCTGCTGAGATGTTGCTTGTTTGCTGTTTGGTGCTCTTTGCTGCGCCTTTAGCATGTGTGCCTGTATTTGCTGATTGGTCTTTGCTGCGCCTTGTGCTAGCTCACACATTTATTTTGTGTGCCGCATTCCCCTGCCTAGCCCCTGTGACAAACACACTACAACTCTTATATTGCTCGCAGGCGAAACCGTAGCTTTGATGTCCACCACTGTGATTTGGCCGGGTGGTGACCTTGCAGATCTCCATAAAGATGGGGGTCTGGCAGAGCAGCGCTTCAGGCTCCGCTACCGCAGGTGACCGAGGGTCTAGAGGTATTTCCTTAAGCAGCATGATTGTGTGGTGGGTGGGTGTCCTCACCTGCAAGTGCAAATGCCCAGCTGATCTATTACTGAGACACTAAAGATATGCGAGGCAGGTTAGGACGTGTTTTGTTTGTGACTTCTTGATTTCATTGTGATGCAATGTGCACTAAGCTGAACTAGCAAAAAAAGCAAGAACTATTTATGGTCCTCTTCTTTAAACTACGCAAACTATTGGTCAATCGAGATGGTACCTGGTTGTACAGTTCTGTATGCATAGGACAGCAAAGATGTTTGCTGGATCTTAGAAATCTCGCTCTCTTTGGGTGCTATCTTGCTCCCTATGGGCAGGTGGGGCTGCATTTGAACCATTTGCGTATCACGTGTGATCAAACTGATCCCTTTTTGGAATGCCCGCAGGGGTATTGCTGAGTCCGCTTTTCTTAGCGAGAGCGACGTGGCCATTAAGGGAATGTCCCAAGGGTCCATAATTGTCAACACTGAGGTAACCTGAACTCATACTTACGCGTGTCTCAAAAGTATCATCAACTCTGATCGGCAAAAGAGTCAATGCAATTAGCACTTACACTTACCTTCCTTTTAAAACAGGTTGCTTTTTCAAGAAGCAGCAAGGAAGCACTGGCGCAGTTCATCATGCTGCTTCGCCAAGACACCTTTAATGTCAGCCACCTATTCATTAATGACGCCTCTCTTATTCAGCAGTACGGTCCCACGCCTTTCATCACTAGTCTGGACGTTAAGTACAAGGTACGTACAGCATGCATGATGTGCTTTATTCATTATGCTATGGGCATCAATCCTGCTTGTTAACAGGCTACGGTGCCTCAGCTTTACTTACTCACAATACGGCAGCAACTCACCTCATCATCCGCACCTTGAATTTCCCTATCATTAAGCCGTCCCAATACCAACGCTTGCGATTAGCACTGTACAGCACGGTGTAGGTCGAGCATGCCACTCCACATAGGCTCCAAACACGCCTTATATCCATGCAGGACACAGCCACCTTAACCTTGGCAGGTTCTTCGTGTCCTCCGCGACCTGCTGCAGCAGTGTACGCCCCAGCTCACGCTCCTCTCCTCATCTCCATCCCTGCCAGCGAATCCCAGAGTTTCCACATGGTGATTGACTTTGAGGAGCCCTTTGATCTCAATAGGAACTGCACAGATGCCCGCTACAGCTGCTTGCTGGCTGTGGGCAACAATGGTGCAGTGAAGGGTGGCAGCGCCCGGCAGCTGGACACGAGCGGCAAGCTTTTCCAGGTAACTCTTACAGCGGCAGTGTGTTTTGCTAGTGATGATGACGCAGTGCAGCTTGTCACTTTTTTGTTTGTGTGCACCTTGTGAGACTTCTCGGATGCGTGGATTTTCAATTGCATGACTGCAACTGATAAAGCAGTATGGCACGCAATGCATGGAAACGCTCCCGGTTTAGATGACATAGCTGCCTGCCACTGTTTTGTTGCTGTTTTGTTTAGAACTGGTGCATTTCTAAAATGCAACTCAAAGCACTAGCTCATTGATACATGATGCTCAACCGAATGCGTGAAAAAAAATTGTGCCTTTCAAACCTTTTACCCTACCATTCACACAGGTGGAGGTCAACGTGATAGAGGCAGGCAAGCTTGATGTAGTCATGAAAGACGACCCCTGCAATCCAACTACTCAACCCCAATTTTTAAGCATAGATGTGGATTGGTCAGTCCCTGAGGTGAGGTAGATGAAGAGAGGATGCCATCAATCCCTTCAAACAATTCCAGGTCGATGCCTTAAAACAATTTCAGGCAAACCGAAGAATGCTCACACATTTAATCCAACTGGAAAAGAGCGCCCTTTTCTTTGCACCACACACAGGCATTTTTATGGCTGACCGACTCAGCAACACAAGCTATGCCTAATTTGACTGTCAGCTCTTTCGAGGTAAGGAAGTTATTGAGTCCTAAAAATAAGAATGTCAGATGTTGAAACCCAAAATTGTTAAAAAGAAATGTTGCCTAAATTTTTGCCTGCAGGTTAATGCTTTCTTCAACGAGCCCGTTATGCCACTTGATTTTAGCTCCCTACAAATTCATAATTTAAATGTAAGGCAAATTGAGAGGATCGGTCCACGCCACTCGCGTTTTTTGCTGGAGGGAGAAGTAGGAACCGAAGCAAGGGTGGTATTGCCTGGATACTTTGATTACGCTGGGAACAGAGGTGGGTGGAAGTTTCCTCATATTTGTTTAAATTAAAATGAATGGACACACATTTCGCTTGCTTGATTATACAGGTGTGCAGAGCAATGAGCTGTCTGTTGATGTGCCTTCAAAAGCTATAACGGTGCGTGGCGGAACATCAAGTGTGCTTACATCAATAAATTAACGTAATATACCCCAGTGTTTTTTCTACAAAGGTGACAGAAGGGTACGTACCGACAATGTCATGCCCACAAACCCAGGCAGACGTGTCTTCTTCCGACCTTTTCTTGGGTCTGGAAGCTGCTTGCGTTTTGGTTGCATCCATCTCATCAGTAGCTGCTCAAGCTTGCTTTGAGCATTAACTTTATTGGATGCTCTCTTGCTCCTCCACATCGTCTTATCAGCTTTCGTTGCACTTAAAGTGCAACACTGCTTCATTTGCTCAGGAGTGCTCACAAATAATCCTATTCCTTGTCACACTCTTTTCAGGTTGCCACATCTCAAGGGTGCAAGCACCGCCTCAACAACTATACAGACTTGCTGCAGTTTACTATTTGTAAAGAGACTTTACTGTTCCACAATTCAGGTGGTCGCACAAGTTTTCATGGGAGCGAGCATTGCATCCATTGCCCTTTCCGGAGTACTCTGTGCGACCACTGCAGTCTACCTTAGTCCCAGCTGGTCTGGACCCGCCTGTGTAACTGGATTGCTGCGCTCGTTTGGCCACTTGCAGGTTAGTGAGAGGGGACAGGTGGGACTGTTCTTTTCTATACTTAGGGTTGGCCAGAACCGTATATCTGCACCGTATATGACCGTATGTATGGTAATTTCCCTGCTAAAAACACCGTATGTACACCGTATATATCTATGAATGTATGGTTCTGGCCAACCCTATCTATACTGAGTAAATTATGCAAATGAGTCAACAGGTTTCAGTGGTGGGTGCTCATGCATGATAGAATGCTAGCTACAGAAGCAAAAAATTCAGAACGAGTCGCAAATGCAAGGATCCACATTTTACATCCTCGCATGCCATAGGTGCTTCCTTTCACACATTTTACATCCTCGCATGCCATATGGCTGCTCGCACACCTTCCTCCTTCAACGCTACTGTGGGCATGCTCTACAAGGCTGCTCGCATGCCCCCCCTCTCCCCTTCATAATAGCTGTGGACATCACTGTGTGGGTTCGTGACCCACACACTTTTGATTTGCAACTTGGAAATGTCCACTTGTATGCTTGCAGGTGCTTTCTTTCACACGCTACATGGCTGCTCGCATGCCCCCCTCCTACAATAAAGCAGTAGGGTCTGTGGACTGGGCCCGCCTGGCGTGGTACGTGCATAATAATGGACGTATGAGTTACGTGGGGTTTATAGATTGAAATGTAACATGCAAATTACTGAAAGCTCTCTGGGTTAATTTCTTGGCCGCTGCGCTACGCTAACAAATAGGACTTACATCTTAACTTATTTATCAGGCAACAACATGTCTATGGACATCGTTAGATGCGTGCTATTTTGTATGGATGCTGCCTATTTTCTCTCTTGTTCCTGAAATCCACGCCCTCTGCTACTGCTACATCTTAACTTTCATACCTTGCTGCTTTCTTATTTTTACGCCTTGCTGTTTTCTTGCTCGTATGAGCTATTTCAAAGCAAACATGTTTTGTATCTGAGCTAGACAAAGGATCATTATGAGCAGTTTCAGGAGCGCTAACACAATTTTCAACCCCCCCTCCCCTACTGGAATCTTGATTTCAGGGTTCCTACGCCAGGCACAAGCTATGCCAATGCCTTCTCAGACGCAGCAAGCATCATTGCAGCTGACACTTCACTACCCCTCCATGAAAATGTGGTAGGGTTGTTGGTATGTATGGTGATATTATTACTTTAGGTAGGGTTAGTGCAAGAGGCGCAAGCACCGCTGATCCTTGCAAAGATGAGCAATGATGGTAATCACACATATATTGGGCACTAATTGACTAATAAGGTTCTTTGATCTTCTCTTTTGCATTGCAATGTCAGGTTGTCTTCTACCAATGTCATTGTCACAATATCTTGCCAATTTCTTCGGTATCCTGCAAGGGAATGCCCGGCTTTTCAAGCCACAACCTTGTTTGCCAATCCCCTTTTTGCGATTCTTTCTCACACAATCACTGTGTTGTCCTTCTGTTTGCCTGTATTTGCAGGGAGACGGCTCACTTCTGGATACTGCCCTCCTCGCCATCACCTCTCCAGGGGCTCCCTTCCTAGTGCATGCTAGGTCTAGCACGCAAACATCCCTGACACTCAGCAGCCTGGTAAACACGGGTGCAGCTGCTTACAACCAAATAAGAAGACAGGCTCCAGACTTTACAGAGGAGGTGGTCGAGGAAGCGTGGAGGTAAGCGGGTCTAAAGATACGTTGTGGTAAAATTGCAAGATAGGTTGGAATGCATGCCTATTTGCACCCGCCATATCATGCTCTTCCAGCATTGATTTCACAGCAAAAGTGCTGCTTCCGTCAGTATTTAATACCTAGTGCAACAAAAATCAATCAGTCTTTTGTTCCGTGTGCGTCTGTGTCTGCATTCCAGGGACTTTGTCAGCTCTGCCATCCTGACAGCCTTTGTCATTGTCGTGTCACTTTTGACTCATTTCGGTAAGGTTGATATGCAAAATTAATACCAGGTTTTTTGGGTGATATGTCTAGAGCATAAGACATTTTGGATCTGTATTTTATTGCAATTTTGTACAAGGCAATAACAAATGCATCCAACAAGGAAAAGCATATTTGCAACGCAGTGACAGGATCACGAATGTCCGCAAAAAATGTACGCAAGGAAGCTGTAGACACCATGACATACACAATGCGCAGGAATTCACCGCTTGCTGCACGTGAAGATGAGGGCAGATGGCCTTCAGATATATGCCTCTTTCCCTAAACTGCTCCTCATCAGCCTAGCAGCAACAGTTCCCGCTGTGCTATACTCTTGCGTGCGCGTATTTGCATGGGAGTTTGCATTTGCCAGCAGCATCGGGCCAGCACTTGGCGCACTTCTGCCAGCAGGTTTGTGTTTTGGATTTTTTTCCTTGCTTTGGGTTCGTTACAAGCAGGAGAAGTTGGCACTCGAGTAGATTTAAACACACACGGTATATGTATACACAACACACCACAATCCTTCTGCAGGATTCTTGGGTGCAGCTTTGTTCATATGGTTAACCTGGCACAGCACCCTTGGCTGTGCTTTTGAGGGCGAGGAAGGCCAAAGTGCTGTGGCTGCTGGATCTAGCAAGCTCACCCCCCCTTCCAGTGCTGACACCGACAAAGATTGGGGTGCCATTGCACACCTTGTGGCAAATAAAGGAGCGGGTGGTGGGTTTGGGAATGGGGAGGCTAGGCATGGCAACAAGGTTCTGCCTGAACCTGCATCAAGCCCTAGCAAGGACCCGCCACGGGAGTCGTGGAGTGACAGTCGGGGTAGCACAGGTACTGAGCACCAGAAAGAAGTTCCGTGGTCCCAGCCAAGCTCCCCGCCTCTACTATCACAGCAGCAGCAACCACAGCAGCAGCAACAACCAATATACATGCAGCAGCAGTCTGATACTTTCCTCCCCCATCAAGTATGGCAGGAGCCACAGCAACAGCCGCAGCCCATGCGAATTCTGCCACAGTCAATGCAGCAGCATCAGCAGCAACAGCGCTTGCAGCTGCAGCCGCAGCCGCAGCTCATGCCCATGCCTATTGGATATGTGCCACAAGAATTGTCATATTTGCCACAGCAGCAGTCGTATATTCCACAGCAGCAACCAGCTTACGTGCAGCAGCAGCCCTTCATGTCACAACCCCCTTCTCTTCCAATTGCTCCTTTCCCCCCTCCCGCAGCCCCTCCTATACCTCCCGCTTTTTTCCTCAACCCTCCTTCATCCTCTTTGCATACCTTCCAATCAGATTTACTGGATGTGCAGCCTAACTTACACTCTCCCTTTGTCCCCTCACCTCCAAATAATCGACCTGAGACTCCCACGGGGATTTTGCTGACCCACAGCCCTTCTCCAATTTCTCGCCCGTTTGGCAGCGGCCCTCATAGCGACGACCCCTATAGGTTTTTGTGGAAAAGGCAGGGCTCAGCCTCGAAGTACAGAGGCAAACCCAAACTGCCAGGGCATCAGGTATTTAGCCAGATCTGCAGCAAAAGTGAATCAGCGAGCGATGCTGGTAACACACTGCAGCATCCACAGCCCAGGAGCAGGAACTCAAGCAGCAACTCCACGCACGGCAGCCACAGCATTTGCAGCAGCACCGGCATGTCTGAGGCAGCCAATCAGCCAATAGCCAGTAATGCAAAGTTGCCACAAAAAGGTAGCTTGAAAAGGTTGCACAGGGGCGGCAGCAGGGGTTTGAGAGTCCAAACTTCGTTCAAGCGCTTCAATCCACGTGCACGTTGCCAGCTGGAGGCATGCACTTCTCCAGCAAATGGGGCTGTGTGTAAGCAAGGTCACGTGAGCATCTTTGGCGGCAGCAGCAGCAGGAGTAGCAGCAGCAACAACAGCAGAACCGGCAGCAACAGGAACAGTGACATGGAAGAGCCATCACAAACGAAACCGGCAGCATTCCTACAGCCATTTCCCTTGCCAAATTCAGCACAGCCTGCACGATTGATACCCCCATCTCCGTTCCTGCCACCATCAGCACCCCCGCCGCCATCTCCAGCACCGCTCCCGCCACCCCCCCCCAAACACACAGTAGCACAACAAGCAGTAGCACCTCCTGGTGCTGCTGATGCCCCTGCGATTAGACAATCGAAAGGAATTGGTCGAACTTGGGAACACGCAAGGGTAAGATACTAGAATTTTTAGAGCGTTGCCTCTGGAAGAAACCATTGGTAATCAACACTAGAGCATTCATTAAAAATTTTTTTCCAAGGGACTTACAGGATCATAGAGGGTTGTCTCAACAGCGACCATAGGCTCAGGCACCAAAGACGCACTAGTCTGTGCTGTTTGATTGATTGCGTCTGGCCATACAAAATTTACTGAAAGCGCCCCTGATCACTGGTACTGCTTTTTTGCAGGAACCTATTGGCTTGGCCGCCACAGCTGGCCCTGTGGCAGAAGCAGGGGAGGGGATGCAGGATAAGGCCAAAGTGTACCGGTTGGAGAGACATAAGCAAAGGCGCAAGCTGCGCAACAAGCCGCTTCTGGCAGAAGGGCAGGGGACAAGGTCAAAAGTGCGCGCATCAAAGGTGGGTGCTTACCACACGATTGCACTGGGGGATGTCATAGGCAAAGCACTTGGGTCTAACACTCGTGTATTCTCACTGATCAATGCCGTTGTAGAGGATTGTTATAAGTTTTCTAGTCATTGCAGAAACAAATCACTGTTTTCATTGCTTTCCTGAAGGTCCCTCTTTGCGTTTTCAACCTTTGACTTGAACGCAACCCAAACCCTACAGTTTTGCCTGTGCCGCCCTACTTTACATCACAGGTCACATTGAACATTGTGTTACGGCCACAATTATTGTGTGCCCATTTGCACGCACGCATATGTACATCCAAAGGTTTAGAGCGCGCAGGTGTCTCAGGCATAGCTGAATTGCCTTTTAAATTTTGCTACGGCAATTACAGATCAGAGAAGCAAAAGAAGCCCCCCCGCCTCGCGTCAATCCCTGGATGCAAGAGCTTGAGGAAGACACATTGCGCCAGGTATGCCCAAGAAGCAATTTCCCTAGAATGGTCACACTTCTCTAGGCTTGGATAAGCAATGGAAAAAGTTGACTAGGGGTCTGCGTTGCAAGCAATGCTAGAAGTGTGTGCGTGCATGCGTGCGTGTACAGTGCGTGCGCGCAAGCATAGTGTTTGCGTGTGTTTGTGCATTCATTTGGAGTGTGTGCATGCGTATGTGCGTGGGCACGTGCATGTGTGATTGCATGCACATGCGTGTGCCTGCTTGTGTGCAATTGATGCAGCTGACTTTGCATATTGTGGCCTACATTATAAGAGATGCTATGAGCAGCACGTGCTACCCTACTAGGCAACCAAGGCAGTGAAATGACCATGCAACAGCCAAGACAGAACCTTATTTGTTCACATAATAAAGTTTCTCTAAGGTTATGTTAATTTGTGTCCTATTCTCCCCACAACATTTTGTTATCTGGCATACCTGCCCAAAACCTTGACGCTTGACAAGCTCGTTAAAATATGCTTTTTATATCCCGTGGAGTTTGGGGCTGTCACAAGGGCATGTACTATCTGTCCCAGGATTTTAACACCTTCCCAGCGTACTTCTCGCCCCAAATTTTCAAATTCAAAGGGTCTCTGTACTTCCAATTAGGAGAGGGCGCGCAAGCTTTAAGTGCGGCAACGGTGCTGGGACGGGAGAGTTTACAGTTTTCTTCCTCAATCTCCTTTGCATACTCCTGGCGGCGTTTGCGCCTGTGAAGTCTGATTGCAGTTTTTGCCATCAGGTATCTGGCCATGTGCTTAGGTGTGGGGTACTGGTGCTGCACATTTCAGTTCCTGCCAGTCTGATCAGGTTTCTTTGAAAGAAACAAAAATTCGTTCAAGATCACCTTGGTCTGACACTTGACATTACAGCGCTGACTTTTATGGTGTAGTGGGCATGGCAAAGTCCCAGGGCGTAGGGTGGTCTGGATGAGGCCGGCTGGCATTATATGAGCTTGGACAGGAAGCGGTCAAACATGCTCCGTTTCCACCTGAAAAACTTCCTGGAAACATATATGCAGAAGAAAAACTTCTTGATGTCCTGATTTGCATTGTTTTAATTACGTTTTATTAAACCGATTGGCTTTTTATTAAACGACCCCATTATAAATTAGCAACTTGCACATTGTCCCCATGCAATATGTCCAGTATATCGCTTCTTTCCACCACATTCCTGCAATATACATCATTACAAGCTATGAGCCCAATACAAATTCCCAACGGAGGGGACATTAATAACAGTGGTTTAAGACATTTTTCCTATTCACTGTCCATACACATTGTTTGTTCCAGTGGGGAGCACTTACACCAGACCCCAGTAAGGGCCCTACAGCCCATGAGCAGGCCATGGCTGAGGCAGCTGCGGCTGCAGCACAAGTTGAAAAAGAGAAGGCCAAAAATAGGCGTGCAGTTAGAGGTGTGTACATGACTGTGGTTTAAAGGTGACTGTGGTAGTGCAGGTAAAGAGTAAATTGTCAATTTAGTGTTATGTGTTCATGTTATCCAAGACAAAAACTTGCTAGCCTATTTATAGGTGTGGAGGTCGGTCCACATTATTTCATAAATAGGGCAGCCTTGATGCTACTGGAAAGAGCAGTTATAAAGTTCAGCCTTGCTATGTAGAGTCCACAGGATAAACAAAGACCATTGCTCCAAAATTGAGTGAGCAGGCTTTGTGGTTGGTGAGACGCAATTTCACGCCATGTTTTATGGAAATCACCCATCTAGGAAAACTTGTGTTCAATTCATGCATAGAGCAAAGGTCTGGATCGAAGTGCGTGCTCTAGTAGCTCATCATGTCAAATTCAGTTTAAAGTTTGAAGCTTGATTAGTCCCAATCTGTCTGAGTTTTTTATTTGCAAAGAAAGTGGCATCTGGACTCTGCTCAAGCAACCTCTGCTTAAATATTTTATCTCCCGAGTGTGTTGTAATACCAAAAAGGTTGGAGGTCGGCTGCTGCTTGGATGAATAATTCAAGCTTTATTCTTCAAATGGATTGCAATGAAGATGTAATATCTTGGCAATGCAGGAAAAAACAGCTACGTGTGCACGTCTTATCTGCAAGCACCTGTCCCCGTCATGATTTAGGATGTCCTCGCAATCATTTCTAAACTCCTGCTTCTTTGCCCATATCGCAAGAAGTAGCCTCTATCTTTTCCTCCTAAATGCTGCAGCAAACGACTCGCTGTCTTGGAAGGATGCCTTATGGCCTACCAATAAACGGCTATGGTGGCTTGCACATGGCTGGCTGGTTGATGATGTTTTTGGGACGCAACGGCCCGGGACTGCTGCGTCAAAAGCGGTGAGAAAGTGGTGTGCAAAAATGTTAAACACATGCTCACTACGTTTAAATATCAAGTGAGGTGGTGAAAGCAATGTGCCAGTTGCAAGTATACGAGTGTCTGTAGAATGTGCTGCACATGTTTTGGCGAATTCTTAAATCTAGCAAAGTTGTGTACAAGGGTCATTGTCTGCTGCCATGAACACAACTGTATTGCTGTGCTTGTTTGGCTCTCTCCTGCAATACGTACCACCTTATCTTTGCTTCTCATATTTGTTTTCCACATGCTATGGGACCTGTTCAGTTTTCTGCCTATGCGGTCACGCTCACCGGTTCTCGCTTCTTGTGCCACCACCTCTGTCTAACATACTTTCCACATCCACATCTGCAGCCCCCCCCTCGCTCCTGGATACGCTCTTGGCCGTGCTTATTGGCTCATGTGCTATTTGCGGTGCATGTTGTTGCATTGGGAGCAGTATTGGGGGCTTGGGGCCCAGGAAGCAGCAGCACCACTCAACTAGCCGTGGCTGTTGCTATCAAGGGGGCATGGATCCAGTAAGTTTTGAGATCAGGTGCTTTTCTGCACGCAAAGTACCTAGTATTCAAGCTTATAGACAGTAAGGTAGTCTAATAAAAAAGCTTTCCAATGACAGATGAATGGATCCAATTGGAGGGGGGGAGGGTGCTCCAACTTTCTGGGATGCCCTCTTCAGTAATTTACTGGGTCACATTATCAAAATATTAAATGCATAGAGTGAAGAATGCATAGTGTGAAGTACTGTCGATTGGCGCCCTCTTTGAAAAGGAAATAAAAAACACGGGATGGTCTGTATGCATGCCACAGGTCAGAGCCATCGGTGCTTGGGTGTGTACTGGAGGAGGTGTGTCATGTATGCATAGGGTGCCTGCAACTCTGTTTTTGCCCCAAACGTTTGCAAATCCCCTGATCATTGTAAGTTAGGTGAGATGGTATAGCATCTGAAAGAAAACAGACAACCATTTTGTACATATATATAGGTGTGGTTCAAGGAAAGGGGGAGGGGTTCGCCCTGAACTTAACACGCAGCGTCCATCATAATTCTTGTTGAGCCTCCTGGAGACTCGTTACTGTCATATTACTTTTTGTTCAGCATTTTGATGGGTTTAAATTGTAATGTTCAGTGCACGACTTACACATTTGAATTAGTACCTTAAAGGCGCTTAACCAATGCGAGTTGTTTTGACAGTTAATAAACCCCAATGCAAGCTTTTGCGAGGAGCACACAATCTAAATATTTACACCAATGCGACCTGTGCGAGAGCCTTTGGCCTTGTGAGCTGCACGTGCATGCGTACGCGGGCACATATGCGGGCACGTGTGCGTGCGTGTGTGCGTGCGTGCCTGTGTGTGTGTGTGTGTGTGTGTGTGTGTGTGTGTGTGTGTGTGTGTGTGTGTGTGCGTGTGCTTGTGTGTGTGCACGCACGCGTGTATGCATGCATGTGTGTGTGCGTGTGTGTGTGCGTGTGTGCGTGTGTGTGCGGGCGCGTATGCACACGCCCGTGTGTGTGTGCGAGCACGTATGTGTGTCTGTGCGCAAATGTGTGTTTGAGCGTGTGTGCGTACATGTGTGTGCGTGCGCATGTGAAGGAATTGAAGGCGCTCTGGGTTTTGGTACTGCCTCCCCAAGAGAGGGCCTGCTGCATATGCAAGAAGCCAGCTTAGGGGACCTACTTAATTTCCTCTTCTTTGCTGCTGCTGCTGCTGCATCCACTCTGCCATGTCCCCTGCAACACGTTCTGCATGTGCCTTTACTGCCTCCCCCTGCTGCTTTCTTCTCACTTGCCGTCCAATTACCAGGCTTGAAGAAGTATACAGCCCCAAGTTTTGTCCTCCTTGGGAGCTTTGAGGGGTGGCTTGGGAGGCTTTCCTGGCTTGTCCCCGTTCATGCTTAGAATTACTCAATTATTCACAATGCGAACTGCGGGAGGCCCTTGTAGCTCAGTTATTTAGATGCTCCCGACACACCGCGTGGGGGTAAGAAATGCTCGCGGCACGCCGATAAAATAGGAAGCAAGCATGTATGTCATGATCCAATTCTTGCCAGCAATTGGGCACATATGCTTTTTAAACAAATAAAGAGAGTTCCAGATTTTACCAGATTTTACCACTAGCAGTGAAATTGCATTGCAGTGATGAGCAGGCACATTTACAAACCAGCTCACAATGTATATTGTGTTTACGTTTTGTTCCTGAAAGTAGGTTGTGTTTACGTTGCGTCCAAATTTAGCAAACTGAATAACAGGCTAAAAGTTGGTCCACCGCTACTGAATTGCTGCTTCCAGATACACCATCACTCTGCGTCCTTTCTCCAGCCTGTTTTCCCTGCTGTCAGAGATGTTGATCAGCTGTCTGGAGTTGGTGCTGCTCACTCTTGCACTGGTCAATCAAAAACGCATGCAAGCCCCTTCATATCCAGCTGTCGTGGCCCTTGTAATTCTCTTTGTTGTGGTAAGTGAGTAATGGTTGTAATAGAAACTCTTCACTATGCTTGCATAGCCGAGCCAATCTGTATTTCTTTGCTGATTCAGGGCTTTTTTCCATGAATCTGACCGAACATGAAAATGGCCGCATATACAACTCATTTTTTTCCACGCAGGTGGGTCTGGTAATTTCCCTGGAGATCATGCGCAGTGTCACATTGTTTCTGGTCCTTCGTGAAAGTTCAAAGAACAAGGTGCTTAACAAAAAAACACCAGATACGGGTTTGGATGAAAATGAAGGGAGTTAGATGATGTTGTCAGAAAAAGGCTGCAGTACTATTTTTGAAGGCTTCGCAGCCATACCTCAAAAAGCTTTAATGTTGTCCATCAACATATATGTAAGGATAGGTGAGGAACTACAGCACTAAAGACGTACATACAAATGTATTTTACGTTGTCATGACATCCTCATATTCATCCATTTTTTTCAGCACTAAAGATGTACATACAAATTAAATTGCATTCTGTGTTTTACGATGTCATGATATCCTCATATTCATCCATTTTTTTCAGCACTAAAGATGTACATACAAATTAAACTGCATTCTCCGTGCCCATGAGGCGCAGCCTCATGTCTGGGGGTATGGCCTGTGGGTGTGTAGAAGGGTTGTTGAAGAAGAGCTCGTTGTCAGAAGGACACTGAATGGGACTTTTAGCAACGCATGTTGCTATTAAAAAGCTTGACAGCAGACCTAAACCAATGAAACTGCAACTGCTCATGCCCACATTCTCGAAGTATAGCCCAGTTAGTAGTAGTACGCTTCACATCCAAAGTACCTTTCAAAAAACGCATATGAAGTGTGGACAGCGAGCTAGAGAAATCCTTGCCTGCCTGCATAAAGCCAGTACCCCACACTTTATTACTACCGTACATGCCAGTAGGAATAACATATGTCTTAGCAAGCCACAAAGAAGTGTGTGGTCTGTTTGCCAATGCATGCTCACATATGAACTCACGTACCCTATACACAGAAGTTAGGAAAGGACGGGTTTTGTGCTCAGCAGTCTTAGTCATATTCAAGATCTTGTAAAAAAAACATGCCTAAATGAACCATCAATAAAATCATCACGACACCCACTTTGTCGCAACAAAAAGAAACCATTCACCAGCTTGAAAACGTGAATATGGCACTAGAAGATGCCAAATCCTTTCACAAAGCCATCTATGCCCTTATTGTGGATTATACCTCAGCTTTCAATACCACCGACCACGCTTGTATGCCCAGGATCTTGTACGATCTTAGTTTTCCCACTGATGCCATAGACTCATCGGATGCAGCCAAAAATCTCTATGAGAATGTCACCACCCAAGTCAAGGGGTAAGGGGTAAGGGTTACACAGCTATATCCGCCAACGAGGGCAGTTGAGCTTTAGCATAAAAAAGCCAGCTTCAAGAAGAGAAAGAGGCTAGATAGACTGAACAAGACACCAGAAAAAGAAGCAAGAATAAA
>Ga0307942_1002244_pt1:0-2500 | contig 15654 bp, 18 predicted proteins | sample OrgLakmetagen175_FD_201846 | JGI IMG/M metagenome (GOLD analysis project Ga0307942, IMG submission 201846) | Saline water microbial communities from Organic Lake, Antarctica - #175 | ecosystem: Environmental > Aquatic > Non-marine Saline and Alkaline > Saline | place: Antarctica: Organic...
CTTGCCACACAAAAAGAGGCAGGAGAAACAGACACACTGGAACCACACAAAACAGGAAGGAACAGGCCAAGGGCAGCAAGTTGCTGAAGTCAAAGAGAGCAAGGGCTTAAAACTAAGCTGCCAACTAACTAAGGCACAAGCATAAAAAGGATGGTTAGCACAGCGCAGGCTGTGCCAAGAGAGTACTAACTGACGTTCGGTTGCACTCGCCTCCAAGAAATAGAGTACTTCTGCATGCTGCAGAGTACTCAGCAGTTTGTGTCAGATTTAGTTTAAAATTTCGACACTGGTTGATTTTGTGTCACCAGCCAATTGCCATCAGCCAGAGTCTTGAGCTGTAGGCCATCCTTGTAACCCGTAACCCGTAACCCGTAACCCAAGGTCTTTGAAGCAAGGGATTCTTCTGGTTGCCTAAGGTCACAAGGGACAGATCTTTCAAAAAGGACCTGTACATCTTACCCACTTTGTACAAGGTTTACAAGGAGAATGCCTTCATTCTGAGACTTACCAACAGCTTTTTTTCTCGTTCTCCATGATGCTTTCTCTTCGCGCTTCTTCAAAACAAACGTTCTCTTTCTCTATTCATTTTTCTCTTCTACATACATCAGTTTCATGTTCCCTCTAGCTTCTTTTTCAGGTGTCTTGTTCAGTCTGGCCTCTTTCTCTTCTTGAAGCTGGCTTTTTAATGCTATAGCTCAACTGCCCTCGCTGGCGGATATAGCTGTGTAACCCCTTACCCCTTACCCTTACCCCTTCAGTCAAGGCGTGCGACTGCTGGCCCGCTCATAGAGAACAATCAGCCCATGTAGTAAAAAAACTGAGTTTGATGTTGTTCTGGTGCGAAAATGTAGAACACCGCTCTTAAAAAAGAAAAAACTACGCAGGCAGTGAAAGCCACTCCCCACATTAAATAAGGAAATAGAGCCACTTTGGTACCAAGTACCGTAAAGCTCCTTCACCGCGATAAGGAAGAAAAAATCAATGGGGATCAAGAGGGTTGCAGGCTTGGCCACTGAAAGGGAAGATATTGACGCCAATGATTCATGGGCCTACCCTGCCTGTATCAATCTGAACCCAAATGAGGAAAGCCGTTTTCACTTTCAGAAAAGAGAGATTGTGGAAGTCTCAACCTGGGAGCCAGAAAAACTAAAAAACACGTGTGAAAGCTCCAAGCAGAGCCTCAATAAGTTTGAAGAGCAAATCACGGCACCAAACTTATCTCAGCCCGCACCAGATGAACACCTAAATGATCTTCCAAAACAAGGGTTCTCTGCCATCCAAGAGGGCAACAATTACCAGCCCTACAATGTCGATCTTCGGAACAAAGTTAGCTTTGACACTCAACCCACCAACCCACAGGCTGACATTACGGCCACAGGGCATTGTGAGAACTGGATCACGACCATTTATCTCATGGAGTATCAAGAAAAGATAACCCTATCCTCCCCAGATGACACTATGCTTTCTGAAGTGTACACTGACACAGTAGCCTATATTTACAACGTCGACGGAAAGTGTGAAGGTATGCTTGGCTGTTTTTAAAATATGACTGCCGCATGCCTGGCGTAACGGCTGCCCAAGCATCCTGTAGCCTCCTGCATCGCTCTGCCTGCACGGATGGCCGGTCAGGCTCGTCAGGCTCACCCTGATAGTCCTCTAGTTCCTGAACTGCCTTCTCCTCTGCTCTCTCTTTTGGCCTTTGGCTTCCATGCTTGATGGAAGGTGCTTGATATCTGTAATCACGGTTACTGGGCTTACGGACACCATATTGGTTTGCCGGTGGCAACTCGCTTGCTCCTCTTTGATGTTTACTCTTAAAATGCTTTTTAGCACACACACTCACATGCTTACAGCCAAAACACGACTGGAGGGGAGGCAGGCATATTTCATGCTCTTACACATGAATAGCTGGACCTGTTGACCCCTTATTATGCGAGCAACAAAGAATGGATTGGATCTGAGTACCCTGGAATTTGAACCCCCATTTCAAAAAAATCAAATTAGTGGGCTTTTCAGCTTACTGCCAAAACAAGATAAAGTTTTCTGCAACGTTAGAAAATGTGTTCTGCAATGCAACAAGATTAAGTTTTCTGTTCTGAAACGTGAATAGCTGGACTTGCTGATCTCTTATTATGTGAGCAACAAAGAATCGACTGGATCTGAGTACCCTGGAATTTAATCCCCCTTTCATCTACCCAAATTAGTGGGCTTTTCAGCGCATGCTTACAGCCAAGCAGCATCTGCCTCCAACGTAGGTAATTGTACACGGACAAAACATGCCTGAGTGTTCAAGCAAGTCCTACCTTGCATTGGTTCCGTTTGCAGACAAAGAGCTTTGCCTACAGACCTGCATGCATGTGTGTGTATGTGTGTGTGCGTGTGTGTGTGAGTGTGTGTGTGTGTGTGTGTGTGTGTGTGTGTGTGTACACGTGTGCACGTGCGAGTGTGTGTGTTCGTGCATGTGTGTATGTGTGCGTGTGTGCGAGCGTGCGTGCGTGCG
>Ga0307942_1002244_pt1:5000-15654 | contig 15654 bp, 18 predicted proteins | sample OrgLakmetagen175_FD_201846 | JGI IMG/M metagenome (GOLD analysis project Ga0307942, IMG submission 201846) | Saline water microbial communities from Organic Lake, Antarctica - #175 | ecosystem: Environmental > Aquatic > Non-marine Saline and Alkaline > Saline | place: Antarctica...
TACATGCGCGAATGCGTTGTGCACTTGTGCGTGTGTACGTGTGTGTGTACACATGTATACATGTCCCATACGTGTGTCGTGTGTGTTTTTGTGTGCGTGCGCATGTGTGCGTGCATGTGCTTACCTGCGTGTTTGTTTGTGTGTGTGCGTGCGTGTGTACACGGTTGTGTTCGTACTTGTGCGTGTGTGTGTGCGTGGGTGTGCGTGCGGGTACGTGTGCGTGCATGCACATGTGAAGGGATTGAAGACGCCCTTCCTCTTGGTGTCCTTTCTACCCAAGAGAGGGCCTCCAAGCTGTTTGTCCCCTTGGAGAGTGGCTTGGGAGGCTTTCCCGGCCTGTCCCTGTTCTTGCTTAAATTAAAATTTATTTATTACAATGTCAGCTTCGCGAGGCCCTTGTAATGTAGTTATTTAAATTGCTCCTGACACACCGTGAGGGGATTAAAAAAGTTCGCAGAGCGCGGTGATATAAGTATTGTACGGTGTGGTTCCATTTATGTAATTCTGTGCATACCTTTTTATCGTATACATGCTTGAAATGAATGACTCAGTTGTTCATGTTGCGTGCATCTTAGCTTCAACATCAATCAAGTTTGACCTTAGCGTGACAGCATGCCATTTTTTCACGCAGGTCGTGCAAGAGCTGTACTTGCGGTACCTCAAGCAGCAAGAGCGTTACCGAGGCTATCGGAACCTGTTTGTATTCCTTGGCTTCATGGCACTGTTCATGGCCATCCTCTTCACCCAGCGACAGGCCAATGCTTCGCATCAGGTGAGCCACGCCTAGGCTCTTTCTACACCTGTTCAACCTTCAGCTTTACAAAATTGGAGACACCTGAACTTCAAATGTAAGCTGCCTCCAAACAGAAATCCTCAAGCCATATGATTCTCTGATGAGAACTGCCCGGTGAACTCTGCCTTCCTTTGCATCAGTGTTAGGTGTCTAAAAGACCTCTGTGCACGTGCGTTATGTGTTCAGGTACATCGCACCCTGGCTGACGTGCTGGTGCCAGGAGGCAAGGTCATGGGCAGCGTGAATGAACTGTATTCCTGGCTACGAGGAATATTTGAGGTAACGTTGTTTCTTGTGTGTTATCTGATGCCATGGCTACTCTCATGCTTAATGCTAGAAGTCTAAACTGCAAAGCACGGCGACCGTTTTGAGGATGTTCAGCTGTTGTGCTTGCGTCTCCACCGCTGCTCTCCTGCTCTTGCGCAATCATTTTTAAACTGATTTTAGCTAGACTCATTCCCTTATGTGGCATAACAATCCTTTCCCTTTTGCAGGAAATTTGGGTGGATCCAGCGTGTGGTGATGGCGTCTGTGAATCACCGTACGAGTTTGCCGAGTACTCCCGGTTTGGCTGCCGTGCAGATTGTGGTCTTCTCAAGGACATTCATAACCTGACCAGAATCCGTATTGCCATCAATCACGACTTCAAACACCCTTCCAACTCCATCCCTGCTGCGGTGAGAGACTCTTTTTAAGCTATCCGTTCAAATTATTTCCCACCAATTTTTCTTTGTACATGACTTGCAAGTGGTCAATCAAGGCCATGGGAGCCCCAAATGCAACACTTGCTCTTTTCGTGCCTCACTCCTCGACCTGTCTATGTTCAGATGTTTCCTTTATGCAACTTCTTCCTCTTACCTTGAAAGCGTGTTCTGGACATCTTGTGTGATCATTACTTTGCATCAAATTCAGCAGTAGGGTTGTACCATGACAAGATTTGTCATGGCAGCCTAGGCCTTTCTGTATCAGGCATCCCTCTCTCAAAGTGCCCCACCGCATGCTAATCACCCCTCCAGGAGCTGCTGCAGCAAGCATCTTGGAATCTGTGCCCCAAACAAGGCTCCGTGCCTTCATTTTCCACCGGCTGCTATTTTGAGGAGGATAACACCTTCAACAGCCTGTCTGGCTCCTACTCTGAAATCATTGATGACCTGCCTGACGGAGACTGGACCCTCGTCATGCGTCGCGACATCTTCAGAAAGACACGTGGAAGTATCATGGATTACGACCAGGTACAAATCGATGCATGATCAAGCCACATTGAGTGGCAAAAGGGAGGCAGCTGAGGCCAGGTAACGGAATGTGACGAGGAATGGCACTCTTGGCAGGAAGCCACCAGTAGCAAACCTCCTTGCTCACTCTTTTTGCTGCAAGGTTCTGTGACGTCTCGTACAGGCGTCGCGATTCGACTGCCATTGACTGTGGTCAATTATTGTGCGTGTGCACATGCAAACGTGCACTCATTCCTCCCACACTGAGCTCACACTCGTGTGACCCTTCCACATTCACAATTACACGTATACCCATGCCCTCTCACCTCATTACCACTCGCATTGCAGATTGTCGGTGTGTCCTATTACTACCGCATATACATAGCAGCTGTGACAGCGATGGCAGAGCAGCAGACTGAGCTCAACATCCTGGACATTGCCAAGAAATTCGTCGGCCCCCGTCCCAATACACGGCGAAGCTTGCTAAATAGCCACAACGGGGAGATCAAGAACGGAGAGGTCATCCAAGCGTTTGAGCCTGATTTTTATGAATGGGTGGAAAAAGAAATCAGACTCACGGATGCAATTGCTAAAGACCAAGTTCCGAGAGAGTACTACTTTGATTCCTTTCTTAACGCCACCTGTGGCTGTTGGGACGTTGAAGTGGAGGTTGGCAACACCACCACCACCTTTGGTAGTGCCAGGGAAGAGGAGGATGTGCCCATACTGCTGCAACCCTTTGCCCTGGGCTTCAACTCCATCAGCGACAAGGAAGACCTACAGAGCAGAGGCATCTGCCCGGCTGCTCCCGGTGACATGGTGCTGTACGAGGCTGTGGATGCGCCTTGGGAGCTTCAGGACGACGGGACCTATGCGCCAGCAAGGGTGAGGCTGAATGCATCTGTGTGTGTTGCTGTGTTCTAGGGGTTGCAAACTGAACGAGAAACCAAGCTGTGAGCTTTGATGGTTTGAGGTTTCGTGCGCATGCAACGTGAAATGCTGAGTTTGTAAAAAGTCTGTCCCCAGCTTGGCTGAACGTCTCTCTAGTTTCCTGCATGCCCGACTTCCTGCAATGTGTACGTGTCCTGTTAGTACACCTAGACCGTAGCCAAAATAATTGGCAATTAGAGGTGATGTGTGACCAGCCAAGTTATTGCTGTCCTAGCAATTGAGCCTCGTTAAGCTGCTGCAACATTTATTGCAAGGACAGGTGCGGTGCTGTAGTGGGCAGGCAGGGGGCATCCTTTCAAGGACAGAACGCATATTCAGGTATTACACAATTTTAAACCCTGTGCAGGCAACTCTTTATTAGTTTATCGATCTCCTGTAATACCCGCAACCTGGGTATGGGACAGGTGCTTCATATAGTCTGCCTGTCCCTGGTTTGTCTGAAGCAGTGCCACTTACAGATCCCTATCCAGGGGTCAGTAAGGAAAACAATTCAGCCACTGTCAAAAGCAGAATCGTTTCCCGTTCCCGCTTGATCCAGTCCACAAGCCCTGTATCACAATATATTTGCCACACGGTCTTACAATTTGTCATAGTTTGGATGGTGACGAGTCACTTATGTGTAGTTTGCCCGTGGAAGTCCATCTGTGGGGAAGAAAATCCTGTTAGACTTTCCACTCATACTTTTTGCTCCATGCACAGGCAAATGTCGACTTGACCAAGCAAGAGGTTGTAGACAAAAGCAACATGACAAGGGTCTGCACAGCCATGAACGAATTGGGCATGGTTTGGCGGAAGAAGCATGTCGGCTTACTGCAAAAAATCCTGATTCAAGACCGCCTTGGTGATCAGCGCTCAACAGGTGGGGGTCTGTGCAGTGGAAGGGGGAAGAAGAACTCTCTTGAGCTGTCTTGTAGGGTGGTGTCATGAGCAAAGAGAATTTGAAGGTTGCATCAACTCAGACTCCAGCTTCGCTCAGAAACGTTTGTCAGAACCGCTCAGGAGCGTTTGTCAGAACCGTATGGTACTTATATCACCGGCTGACACAAAGAATTTTGACCCGCTCGTGGTGTGTTGAGACAAATAAAATAAAGACACCTCGCGGAGTTTGCATTGGCGCAAAGTAACTGGTTTGTTGGAGGTCCTAGGTCCACATCATAATTTAAAACATCCCATAGATACTAATTTGCTCAAAAAAAAGCGATTTCCCCCATTTTTTCTTGCCAAGTGCACTCAATGACACAGCAAAATCTGCTTTTGTATACATATGCAGGCAAAATTGAGGCTCGGAACACATTACGCAACTCACTGCGTAAGGGCATTGAGTCCAACCAGCGAGAGCTGTTTGAGCCCATCTTCATGAATCCCAACGGCGGCTTGGTATTCGGCAATGATAGTACAAGGAAAGGTACGTTCCCAGGCAGAGTCATGGGAGGGGAATGCCAAACTGGTCATTTCCTCTCACACACATACCCACACATAGGCCTGTGCACTTACGCCATAAAGTTGGATTTTGGACCGTAATTACGGTAACAACTGGAATTATCCCTTCACAGTCCAAAGCACGGTCGGCCAAAATTTGGGTGTCAGACCGTACAAGACGGTGCCACCGTACAGCACGATTTTGGACCGCAATTTGGCTGTTGGCTCCTATTTCGGCCCAAGACATTTCTAATTCTTTTTGCAGCGATTAATGGTTTAAACATACTATAAATTAGGAAGTCAGTACTGTGTCCGGCTTTAATTTTCCATGCAATTCCCTGCTGGGCCCTTCTTCCAAGCTGATGCAGCCCCAATTCTGCCTCAGGGGGTCAGGGAAGCATTTCTGTGGCGTCAGCACGTAGGAGGAGCATGCTGGAGGTGCAAAATGGGAGGTTTTGGGGTGGAGAGGCCTTTCTGAGGCCATATTTGCTCTGGCAGTGCCAGCTTGGCACCGTACCGTACACCGCACAACTAAAATTATCAAAAAATAAATATGCCAAAATTGTAATTACGCTGTTGGTTTAAAAGTTACAGTACGCACAGTAAAAAGCGTACCGTACCATACAGTGCACAGGCCTGCTCTCACACGCATGCACATTCACAAATACATACATACACACACGCATGCACACATGATTACACACACCGTCCCTCCTTCAGACAACCCCCCCTACATGCCTAAGGCCAGTCTTGGCGCCCTGCAGCGGCAGTTTGTACGTGGAATCTTCGACAGTTCCTCTCCAGCCAGGTGTGCTTGTGTGCAATGCAGGCTTGCATCTGCTGAGCGTGCGCATGTGTGCAATTTGCATGTTTAGTACGAATGCACTTGCTCAGGTTCATACACGCAAATTCACACACATAACACACATTCACATGCTTATTTGTGCTTTTGTTGCAGCCTGAATCTTTCTCGCCGAGCCATATATGATAATGCGCCTTCCATTCTTGAAATGCTGGATCGTGCTGATGAGCGCATCAAAGAAATTAAGGAGCAGCAGCTCCAGATGCTGGACATAAATGTGCCAGCTGACCTTAATAGCCCTTACCCCCCAAATTTGAAGGTAAGGAAGAGTTGGCTCGCTGAAACCAGTGTACACTTAGCTTGTCGCTCTCTGGTCACTGTTTTGTCGACAAGCATGTTCGATATCAGCTCCTGCAGCTGAAGATCCTTATGAAGCTTTTCAGCTGTCTTACTTTTGTAGGGGCATGCATGTTACTGTAGCGCTAATCTCCCAAGATCTGAACATGCTATTTGGAATGTTTGCTTAATCCATACACCAATCCTAGGGTCATGCTGGCCAGTTTTGCCTCATGGATGCAGGTTTTGGTTTTGGCCAACTTATGTCTGTTGGCTTACGCAGGTGTACGAGGTGGTCGTGGGCTTTGCCAAGGCTTTGGATCTGAATATATTTGGTTCTAGATGCGATGCGACCTCAAACGGCTTTAAGCCCTGCATGGAATTCGATTTGGTAGGTCCCTCAGGATTGAAGAGGGCGTGGTGACCAGGTAACATGTGCATAGCTAAGCCTATTGGGGAAGGCATTGGCCGTAAGGTACTGGTTCCTTATCCAGCAGTAAGGGAGTGTGTCTTTATCCAGCAAATTAAGATAATTTTCATTGAGGCCAGTTGGAGCCCAAAAGTTGGCAGGTTGAATGCTGTGTGTGTAAGATGTGGGATCCTCCAAACCTATTCCCCATCAGGGGGGGTCATTCTTACTCACGGCTTAAGCGCCTTCGCTACTTTGGTACTCAGCAAAGTGTTGTACTTCCCAATCATTCATGTCTGAAGTGGCAGTTTGGTGGCCATATGCCTCACAAATTGTGGCGTGCTGCAACTTACTACAGAAACCCAGCTTTGCCAGATCAACCAGTGGCTCATGTTCGATTTTCACATTTGCAACGCTCAAGTATTGTCAACTGGACTGTGAGTCATCAAATGGTATGAGGTCAGAAGACAGAGTAGGTGGGTTGGGTTAAAATTGAAATAAGTTCTTATGGGGAAACCAAAAGGGCGCTAAGAAGGCCGTTCTTCAACTTCTTTCAAACACATGCTTATTTTTATCCTTTTGAAGAGTTATGTTGTTTTTGGGCGGAAACATGCCCTGATGTTGGCTTAATGCCCCAAAGTGGGTAAATTACCTGCCAGATATGCAGCCATGTAAGCTTTGGGACCCACAAGGCCCACGGCATACCTATCAATCTGCACACGTGAACTGAGGTCATCTGCTTCCCAATTTTTGCATGTTAAAGGAGTCAGGGGGGCCGTCCCCCTCGAATACCTTGTGCTCTGTATGATGCTCTCATGTCCACGCTGATTATTAAAACTTGGTAAGCATGCTGTAAAGTGGCACAGTCCCTCTGTAATTGCTTTGATAGAGCTCTCATCATCTGCCCTACCCCTGGATTTGTGCCGCAGGGAGGGAACCGTGGCGTTGTGGTGATCTCCAACGACACCGTCCCCGAAGCAAACCATGATGACCTGAGCTCCATTGGCGCAAGTGATTCACTCAGCAGCAGCACCTCCTCCTTGTTCCCGGATGGTGATTCTGATGCCGATGTCAGCAGTGGCGGTGGCTTCAGCACCAGCACCATCAACAGCAACCTAGGCATAGAGTCTCTCAAGATGGAGGCCAACTATTATGACAGCAAGGAGTCAAAAGTACTTGTCAAAGGCCTCAGAACAGCCTACAAACGTGTGTCTTGGGACGGGGGGGAGGACGCGTACCTGCGGCTGAGGCTAGACAAAGACGATGCAATGCACCCTGAAGGACGTGGTCCCGGGTACAGCGGCCAATGTGTGGATGAGGTCAGCCAGGGGTCTTACTCCCAGTCTACGCTCAACTTGACGTGCACAGACACAGATCCAGTTGACTTTAAGCAGCCTTTTGTGTGCACCAACAGCCAGGGCCCTGTGGAGGGCCAGCTTGATAACGAGGAATACCGAAAGCAGTGCGAGATGCCATGCACGCGCAAAAAGGACTGCTCCAAGCTGTGTGCATGCGAGAAAAACTGTGATCAGGAGAAGCGTGGGGGCTACTGCGAGTGTGACGCCTGTCGGGACCTGGAAATAGATGCTACAGTGGACAAAAAATATGAAGAACTGGTGGAGGGTGACACGACCTTGGTGGGTGGTTGCTTAGAGAGATGGGCGTTTGCTGGTGGTGGTGATTTGCTACAGGCACATGCTGTTTAATTCAGATCAGAGGAAAAGAAATTGCTTTTTTGTGCACAAGCCTACAAACTCTTCCCCACGTGCCTCAAGCTTGCTGGACAGTGAATGAGACGTGACATGCATATCAGCTTTGCTATTGTTTCGCTCTACCATCTCAGGCTGCAAAGACAAAGGTCGATATTGTGATGGATCTATACCGAAGGGAGAACTCTGTAGATGAACCCTCCCGTCGCTCCCTATTGCAAGACACCTCAGAGCTGCTGGAGCAGATCAGTGTCATCAGGGGACGGCAGCAGAGTATCACAGATGACATGAAGTCTCTTACGGTGAGAGACATTTTCTTATTACCTTGCATCCTCCGTGCTGCTTGGTTACAAAAAGCACTTTTAACTTGTAAAGCCTGCTGATTCTTGAATTCTTGTGGAAATGGTGATGCCAGCTACTCTGACAAGATTGGACCAGCCCCAGGCCCCGGCATCTGCAATTGAGATCGCTTTTGGGTTGCTTGCTCCACATACAGGCACAAGTGGACATCTCCAACCAGTTGGCCACAGAGCGTGCTGACGATAACGAAGTGATTGACATCATCAGACAGATCCGTCAGGACATCAACTCCGGTCAAAACCGCGTGGAGAGCCGCCTCGATGAAATCTTGGGACGACAGAGTCGGTGAGTGTGTTTACCCTCACTGCTACCAGCTGCGTGTGGCACGGCACAGAAGTGAAACCAAGGTTATGGCCTTATCCTTACTTCTTAGTGACCAGATATTTAAGGTAAGGTTACATCGCTATATATGCCTCAGGGGCATCTGAGCGGAAGATTGGAGAAAAGCCTGTAACCACACGTAGCTAAATAAAAGGGGAAGCGTCTATGACAAGCAAGAGAAAGCGACGGAAAAAAGTTTGGTGAAGAAAAAGAGAGTCAAATATGGCTTAAGAACTAGCAGAAAAAGGTTTGGACCAGATATTTAAGGTCTTGAATAAAACAAGGGGTCTTCCTTTCCTTGGTTAAGACCACTCTACCCAATGCCACGCGCAAACACACGTCAACGCACACGTGATTGTATGCAGGTCTCTGGAGGTAGCTGAGCGCTCCACAGCTGCTCTGGATTCCATTCGTGGTCTAGCAGAGCGCCAAGCTGAGGCCACGACCTCCCTACAGTCTACCGTAGATTCGCAGCTCAAAGCTATTAGAGCTTCCATTGACTCCGGCTCAAATACTGCACAAGAGGCCCTGTTTAGATGGAAGGACGTGCGGCGTGATAAGCTTGTTGCGACGCGCAAGAACGACCTGGCTACCACAGCAATCAACAGGCTGCCCTTGGCAGTAAGTTCTGGTTGCAAATGGAGGAAAGTGGGGGAACAGAACCAATTTTATATGTGGCATAGCTGCTAGGTTGTACCAATAAGCTATTCTTAATTGTATTTCTGACAACTCGTACCACACAGGCAACTAGGCTGAAACGGCTCATCTCTAAGCACGCCGCAAAGCTTGCTTGCCCCATGCTTGCTTGCCCCCTTAGATACACGCCGCAAAGCTTGCTTGCCCCATGCTTGCTTGCCCCCTTAGATAGCGAGATACAGCGTGCCTCTGACACGGTGAACACCCTTCAGAAGCTGTCAGCTTGAACACGTTGCACTTCAGTATATTTTATCAGTCTCTCGGACTGACTGAGATAAAGTCATCCCGTATTGTTGCGCGCAGGAGTACCACATTAAGCTTGACAATGGAAATAGAAGACAAGAAAAACAAGCTCGTGAACGTAACGTAGGCCTTACAAACCGTGTCATCTCGGGATTGCTGCTGCATCAGGTATGCCTTACAGCTTAAGGCTAAAACCCTAAGAGGAAATCAACCCGTCCCTGTTCTGGATTTAAAGTAAACAAGCTTACCGAGCAGGGCTTGAAAACTTGCAAACATGGGGCTTCTTTCTTTTTTACCCAGTGGAAGCACAGTTATGTGCATTTACAATACCCTGGAGTGTGTGGGGGGAATACTGAGCTAGTCTCCATTGCAATGGCATGGTTAAAACGTGCCTATCAAACTGCTGGAGTCTGTCGAGCTCCTTGTCTGTCAAAGTGGGAGCATTTAATATCTCCATGTTAAGTCCTTGTCTCTTGTCTCCTCCCTAGATCCCATTCATAACTACTACGACTTATTAGTTGTATAGTGATCGGCTCAGGATCGTACCAAAAAAGATGTTTGGTACTAGTGCCTGCAAAAATCAGAAAACCCGATTGGCTTAGGTAAAAAAACAGTTTTTTGAAGGCTATTTTGTGACAATAAAACTTGATGATTTGCTTCAAAACCTACTGCTACTGAAGGGCTACGTATATTCAAGGTGACCTGTGAAGCTACATACTGGCAGGCTGCATATTTTAAAGGTGCCCATCCTCATGGCCAGCTTCTCAAAGCAATTGAGCAGCATTATTGAAACAGTATGGCAGCCATGATCCTTTGGCATACCCAACTTTCAAAATAATGGGCTCATACCAGGGATGTGTCATACGGCGTATTCGTATAATACGCCGTATCGTATTTAACACGTATTTTATCGTATTAAACTTATTATGCCGTATTATACGAATGCAAAATTTGCCTTTTTGCCGTTTTTTGGCCTTTTTTACAAATTCCGCCCCAACAACGGCCTTACAGTGAGCTCTCAATGCTATGATATAGGTCGCCCCCGTGGAAAACCCACCCTACCAATCTCACTTAGTTCTCCACCCAATTCAAAGCCCCCTATACCTCATCTGAATGCTAAATACCGTACTAACGCGTGACCAATGCGCACTCTGACTTTTCATGAATTGTTTGAGTGCATTGCGCGAGGTTTGTGCACCCCTTTCAGTGGGAAAGTTTGCCATTGCGCACCCCCAATTGCGCAGCAATTGAGGTGCGCAGAGCTTTCTCAGGGGCATTGCGCAGACCCCATTGCACAGACCCCCGGCAGCAAGCTTGCATGGCTTTGAATTACAGGTACCAGCATTGCGCGGGTACTTGAGCATTGCGCAACCCACAATGAGCTAGTACATTGTTACAGCCACT